>PVMK01130861.1_pt1 | contig 37266 bp, 40 predicted proteins | sample 1853481 | NCBI WGS metagenome assembly PVMK01 (sample SAMN08533507, study PRJNA380276) | Marine sediment metagenome, whole genome shotgun sequencing project.
GCAATGATGAAGTCGAACATACTGATCGGAATGTTCGACAGGAACTGTTCTCCGCCATAATGACCCGGCAAAACGCGGCGGCCGTGCCAGGGTGCTTCCGGGCGGATGACGCGAATGCCCAAGTGGGTCAATTGGGTGACCTCATCAATAATCTGGTGGTAGTGGTCAAATTCTACGCAGATGCCGTGGCCGAAAATCAGTGTGGGGGGATTATCCACGTCCTCCGGTTCGTGTACCCGGGCGTACACAAGGTCGTTCATTTGCTGGCTGGGCGAGGGGAAGCGCAACCAATAGTCCCGTCCGTGGCTGGTAGGAATGGTTCGTGAGATTTCCACGTCCGGGAATTGCTCTGGCGGCACAAAAAATTTTTGTAGCTTTTCACCCTTCTTGCCAAAGCGCACAGCGACATCTCCCGGTGTCGGCGGATTCATGGAGACAGAAGTTTTAACCAGCCTGCGCAGGGGGGCGAATTTCTTCCTGGTCATGTTGTAAGCGGTACGGAAATCCAGGCGCATTTCTTCAACAATGGGTAATCGTTCTTCAGCCACGGAATCTTCGCCGAAGAAATAGCTGTGCCACAACTGCTCTATCGAAAAAGCCTTCAGGCGCGCGCGTTCAAACTGGCGCAAGGCACTGGCAATGACTTTGCGCTGGGCTCTATTCGGCTTCTCCAGTGGAACGCACTCAATAAACCTGTCGACATCACCGTCGGCAGCCCGCGCTCCCGCCCACAGCCGGGATAACGGAAAATACCAGTTTTTCAGCAGGTACAAAGTGCAGGTATCAAGCCAGGGACGGGCAATGACCCGGCCGGCAGGAGAGGCAATCAAACTTGATGTGAAACGAGAAAACCTGGACATATTGAGACGATTATCCTGTGTAAATCTCACTTTACCAGATCGTCCATGAGTATTGGCCCGTGTTTCAGGTTGTGGATCGCAGGCCATTAATCGTGGACTTCCGGAAAAAGGGCTTTTATTCTTCATGCACCCGGCGAGCAGGAGCAAAACAATATGGATCGATGGAAAGTAGTCTCCGTTTTTTTCCTGGCGCTTTCCCTGATGGCGGTGCTGCCTGGTGAGGTTCGGGCTGAAGAGCGGATCCTCGACTATCACAGCGATGTTCAGGTTCTCAAAGACGGATCGTTAAAAGTTATCGAAACGATTACGGTCAATGCCGAAGGCAGCAAGATCAAGCGCGGAATCTATCGTGATTTTCCGATCGCCTATACCTCCCGGTTCCTGGTGCCCGTCAAGTTGCCGTTTCACGTCGTGTCGGTCAAACGCGACGGAAAGACTGAGCCGTTCCACACAAAAAAAGAATCCAATGGCGTGCGGGTTTACGTCGGCCAGGAGAATTACTTGCTGCCGCCCGGAAAATATACTTACGAAATTACCTACACGACCAATTTCCAGCTCGGTTATTTCGACAGCCACGACGAGTTGTACTGGAACGTCACCGGTAACGGTTGGGATTTTCCCATTGACCGGGCCTCAGCCAGCGTCTCATTGCCGGTAGATGTGTCGCGCGACCTGCTTACGCATGAAGGTTACACCGGGCCGCAAGGCTCCAAAGACACCAATTTCACCTCTGCAGTAAACAGGCTAACCGGAACCGTTGATTTCACCACCACCAGGAGCCTGGGGCCTCGAGAGGGTTTAACCATTGTAGTGGGCTTCCCCAGGGGCTATGTCCGCCAGCCGACGGCGGCCGAGAAGGGCGCGATCTACCTGAAGGCGGACCGGACCCTGGGGGCGGTTCTGGTTGGGCTGCTGGTGGTGATGAGCTATTATCTGCTGGCCTGGTTCGTCGTGGGGCGCGACCCGAAAAGCGATGTGATCTATCCCATGTTCAAGCCGCCGCTGGAATTGCCGCCGGCTTGTTTGCGGTATGTGCGGCGTATGACCTACGACAAGAAATGTTTCGCTGCGGCTCTGATCAATATGGCCGTCAAGCGACACATCGTGATCGAAGAGGAAAATGGCGAATTCACCCTGCGCCGGCAGGAGTCCGCCGGCAAAGAGCGGCTTTCGCCCGGTGAGAAAAAAATCTTTACAACCATGCTCAGTTCCCCCTCGGTGGTGCTGAAACAATCCAATCACAAGAAGATCAGCAAGGCGATTGAAAAGCTGGGCGAGCGGCTGTCGGCGGAATACGAGGGGAAACTGTTCGTCAAGAACCGCTGGTGGCTGGTGCCCGGTTGGCTGCTCTCTGCGGCGGCCCTCGTCACGGTGGCATTGAGCGCCGGCGGGGAGGCACTGGCGCTGGTCGCATTCCTTTCCGTCTGGCTGTCGATCTGGACGCTCGGGGTCGTCATGCTCGCCAAGCAGATGATCGCCTCCTGGCGCAGCGTACTGGCCTTGCGCAAGAGTACACTGCAACGGATCGGGTCGTTGACCGGCGCGATCTTTATCACCGCGTTCGCCACGCCCTTCTTTATTGCCGAAGTGGCCGCCCTGGGTATGCTGGTTTATGCAGTCTCCATTTGGATCGTCCCCTTGCTGCTGGGCCTGGTCGCGATCAACTGGGGGTTCTGGCACTGGATCAAACAGCCGACGCTTGAAGGGCAAAGGGTAATGGATCAGATCGAGGGCTTCCGCATGTACCTGGGGACCGCCGAAGCCGAGTCCCTGCAGTCCATGCACCCACCCGGAATGACGCCGGAACTATTCGAGAAGTACCTGCCTTACGCCCTGGCCCTGGAGGTGGAAAATGAGTGGGCCGAAAAGTTCTCGACGGTACTGGGACAGGCCGCGGCTGCGGCGGGTCAGGGCACTGCTTATCATCCATCCTGGTACCAGGGAGCTGCCTGGAACGCAGCATCGATGGGGGCGTTCGCCAGCGGCCTGGGCAGTTCGCTGGGAAGTGCAGTCTCATCTTCCAGCACCGCGCCCGGAAGCTCCAGCGGCGGAGGCGGTGGTGGCTCTTCCGGCGGAGGCGGTGGAGGCGGTGGGGGCGGAGGCTGGTAATGTGCGGGCTAGTGCTCCTGAATCATTTGGCTACTGGCCTGTCGGGTTCCAACTGCCATCCGAGATAGTTCCGGATTTCGGGCGAGTCTTTCAGTTCCAGCCTGGACTTGATGGAACATTTTTTATCAACCGCTATGTACATCAATTCAAGGAAAAGGTCTTCAACCTTGGACTGATGCAAGACAAATGAAGCCTTGATTTCATCGCCGCGCACGGCGTGTTCGAGGTAAACAAAGATCTGGTTGCTGCCTTTCTCCTGGTCGGTTAGTGACAGACCGCTAAATTTCCTGCCCAGGTAGGTCCTGGGCGCCGTGACAAAAACAGTAAAAGTCCGGTCTACGGCGGTTCCCGGCGCCCGGTTCATCCGGGCGGGTTCCAGTGTAATAAGATCGCCCACTTCCAGCACTTCTGTCATCGGGTTGCAGGCGGCATTCATCGCCTGGGTAAAACCCAGGCCGATCAGGAGGATTGCGAATCTGGAGATCATTGCTGACAGTATATCGACATCATGGCCAAGGTAGATTATATTTTGTCTCTTAGACGCATCCATTTTTGCATTATGGTTTGAGTTGTCCAGCCTGCAAATATTGAGGTCCCCATCCTTGATGACAGCCCTCGGTTCAACCGGGGACGGGTTGTCTGTTTCTTCTGTCCTCTGCACTCGGAAAGGCTAAATAATGAACAAAATAGTTACACAAAACATTCGCAATTTCTCGATTTTCCTGCTGGTAACGCTTGGTATGGTTCAGCCTGGTCACGCGCAGACTCAAGCCTTGAGCATCGAAGAAATTGTGTCCTTGAAGCATGTGACATCGGTGCATATGAGCCCGAGTGGCGATCATATCGCCTATCTGCTGTCGGTGCCAAGGGCGCTGTACAAGGACGATGACGGTTCGGCCTATCAAGAACTGCACCTGGTCGATCTCGATGGCAATTCACGTCCCTTTGTCACCGGCAAGATTGAAATAACGAAGGCCGCCTGGTCAGCCGATGGCGCGTCGGTCTATTTTCTTGCCAAACGCGATCCGGATGAGGATTTTAATGCTCTTTATAGGATTTCCCTGGCCGGCGGTGAAGCTGTGGAAATATTCAGGCACGAAAATTCAATCAGCAATATTTTCCCCTCGCCCGACGGCAAGCGTATCGCCTTTCTTGCCGGCGAAGCGCCGCCGGAGAAAAAGAAAGACCTGGAAAAGAAGGGTTTCAAAGCCGTGGTCTACGAAGAGTCGGTTCCTGTAGTCAAGGTCTGGATGTTCGATATTGAGTCCGGTGAAGTCACTGCCCAGGAACTGCCGGGCTCTGCATCTGATTTCAGCTGGGCTGCGGACAGCGGCCGTTATGCCGTTGCACTTGCACCCACGCCTCTCATCGACGATTCTTATATGTCACGTGACATTTACGTAGTGGATGCTTCCAGCGCAGCGGTGCTCAATCGAATGGATTCAACCGGCAAGCTCGGACACTTCGCTTTTTCACCTGATGGTGAGCGGATTGCTTACATCGGCAGCGCAAATATCAACGACCCCAAACAGGGCAGGCTTTATATCGTTTCCTCTTCGGGCGGTGAGCGCCGGGACCTGGTGCGCGATTACCTGGGCCATGTCGACGACTTTGCCTGGCTGAACGACCTCAGCATCCGCTACCTCGGCAATCGCGGTGTTTGGACAGAGTTTTCCAAGGTTTCGCTTATCGATACACAACCAGCGATTGAGGCGCAGGAGTCCGGGCCCATTATCCGCAGGTTCGATATTGGCGCCGGTCAGGTCACCGCGGTTGCCGTTGCCGATACGCCGGAACATCCGCCGGAAGTTTATTTGCTGGGTGACGGAGTTGCAGCCAGGAGACTGACGAATTCGAATCCGATATTGAGTGAGCGCAAACTGGCCAAACAGGAACCCATTACTTACCAGGCCCGCGATGGCCTGCAACTCGAAGCCATCCTGATTCACCCCTTCGAAAAAGAGCGCGGCGGAAATCCGCTGATCGTGTTCGTTCATGGCGGTCCGGAGGGGCATCAATCGAATGGCTGGATGTCGACTTACAGCCAGCCAGGGCAGGCTCTTGCTGCAGAAGGTTACACCATTGTCTATCCAAACTACCGCGGGAGCACGGGAAGGGGAGTCGAGTTCTCCAAGCTTGGCCAAAATGATTATGCCGAAGAAGAGTTCAACGATCTTGTGGACGTCAAAACGTACCTGGTCGCCGAAGGTATGGCAGATGCCGGTCGTGTCGGGATATCGGGTGGATCCTATGGCGGTTACGCCTCTATGTGGGCCGCCACCGCTTTGAGTGATGAATTTGCCGCTGCCGTCGCTTTCGTCGGCATTTCAAACCAGACCTCGAAATTCGGTACCGGCGACATTCCATATGAAATGTTCTACGTGCATTCCCGTGCCTGGCCCTGGGAAGACTGGATGTGGATGCTGCGGCGCAGTCCAATTTACCACGCGGACAAAGCGAAAACACCCTTACTCATCATGGGGGGAGACAAAGATCCGCGAGTGCATCCAGGCCAGTCACTGGAAATGTATCGACACGTCAAACTAAGAACCGACACACCCGTGCGGCTGGTCATTTATCCGGGCGAAGTCCATGGCAACAGACACACGGCGGCAAGGTATGACTATTCGCTGAGACTCGAGCGCTGGATGAACCATTACCTCAAGGGCCCGGGTGGTGAGCCCCCGCCCTATGAAATCGATCATGCCAGGAGACTGGAAGTTGATAACGAGTAACACTGTTACCGCAGGGAAACATGCGGGCTAAGGTTTCTCATCCATATCGGGCGTCGGGAACGCCCGGCAACACTCCTCCAGCCAGGCACGGAATAAGGCGACTTTCGGCATGTCGAAGTAGTGTGGCGGTGCAATGAAGTAGTATGCAAAATCGCTCTTGACCGCCAGTGGAAAGCAACGAACAAGACGTCCGGAGGCAAGCTCCGCCGCCGCCAGGGACCAGCGCACCAATCCAATACCCAGCCCTTGTTCTGCAGCCACTAGGATGGATACCGAGTCATTAAACCGGGGCCCCCGCCGGTGGACACCGCTGCCTCCTCGCGCCTTGAGCCATGTGGACCAGAGTTCGTCTTCACCCTCCAGAATCGGAAGGTTTGTAAGGTCATCAACAGACTCAATCGGCCCGATGCTCGCCAGCAACTCCGGACTGCATACCGGCAGCGTCCATTCATCAAGGAGCTTACTGGCCGTGACGCCCGGCCATTGTCCCCGGCCGTATCGTATGGCCGCATGAAAATCTGTCTCGGTGAAACTCACTGGCTCAATATCGGCATTGATGCGCAAATCAATGTCGCCGTAGGTGCGGTAGAAATCAGCAAGCCGTGGCGTCAGCCATTTCTGCAAAAAAGAAGGAACCATGCTCACATTAAGCACACCCTCCGCACGGTCCTCCTGAAGTGACCGAACTGCCTGGGTCAGCTCGGTCAGCCCTCGATGCACACCGGGTAGAAGCGCTTCGCCGGCAGCAGTCAATTTTATGTTTCGCCCATGACGATGGAAAAGCGGTTGTCCAAGACGGTCCTCCAGGGATCGAATCTGCGAACTGACCGCCGCGGGGCTCACGTTCAGAGCCCTGGCGCCTTCCGAGAAGCTTAATCGGCTGGCTACGGCTTCAAATGTACGTAAGGCATTGAGGGGTATATGCATTGTGCTTACCTTAAGAAAAACTTAATCGAAATTGAAATAATCCCGTTCGACATATGGCTGTATTAAACGTATATTTCAACCATAAAACAGTCAGATAGATTGATTTAAGGAGAAATCACATATGTTAAACAATACTAAAAACAAAATCCAGGCAAACGACTTACACGAGATGCTTGATGACCAGGCTGTAACCCGGCTGAGTATTGATGAAAGTACCGCGGCGAATACACCGCTGCGCAATCAAACAGAAAAGGTGAAACGCAGCCATCGCCGCCATCGCGGGTACGCCTGGAATACGGGCTTGACTACATCCGGTTGGCGCGTATCAACCTGGTAATACAAACCTGATCGCTGTCCGGGACATCAAGCGCGTTCTGCGCTGATGTCCCGGACCTCGTTGACGCCCGGGCTCATGGTTGGAATTCTGGGCTATGCAATCGTCAATTTTATCGGTGTCGGGCTTGCGGCGTAGCAGTCGTTCAGCCCATCCCCCTGGCCAGGTCGGTTTTAAGGTCCTCGATATCCTCGAGCCCAACGGCCACCCGTATCAATCCATCACTAATACCGGCCAGCTGACGTTGTTCTGCTGTTAAACGGCTGTGCGTGGTGGTAGCCGGGTGAGTAATGGTGGACTTGGTGTCACCGAGATTGGCCGTAATTGAAATCAGGCGGGTAGCATCAATCAAATCCCATCCCGCATCCTTCCCGCCTTTGAGTTCGAACGATAACAAACCGCCAAACCCCGACTGCTGTGTTTTTGCCAGTTGATGCTGGCTGTGGCTCTCGAGCCCGGGATAGAAAACCCGCTTCACCGCCGCTTGTTGCTCAAGCCATTGGGCCAGTGCCAGGGCATTCTCGCTATGTGCTTTCATTCGGATGCTTAGCGTTTCAAGGCCTTTCAAAAATACCCAGGCATTGAACGGACTCATGGCCGGTCCTGCCGTTCTGAGGAATCCAAAGATATCTTCACCCACGATGTCTTTGGGGCCCAGCACCGCACCGCCCACGCAACGGCCCTGGCCATCCAGGAACTTGGTCGCTGAATGGATCACGATATCTGCACCGAGCCTGATCGGCTGTTGCAGGGCGGGGGTGCAAAAACAGTTATCCACCACCAGCAGGCAATCGTTTTGATGAGCCAGTTCCGCCATTTGTTTTATGTCCGCCATCTCGGTTAATGGATTGGATGGCGTTTCCAGAAACAGTAAGCGGGTTGTGGGGCGAATCGCAGCCGACCAGTCATCGATATCTGTCAAATCGACAAAGCTGGTTTCGATACCCAGTTTTGCCAGGTAATTGTTGAACAACAGGGTGATGGAGCCAAAAATATTGCGTGAAGAAACAATATGATCACCGGCCTTGAGCAGGCCGAGACAGGTCGACAAAATGGCTGACATTCCCGAAGCCGTAGCTACACAGGACTCGGCGCCTTCCAGTGCCGCAAGCCGTTGTTCAAAAGTCCTGACGGTTGGATTGGTGAACCTCGAGTAAATATTCCCCGGCTGTTTGCCGGAAAAACGGGCGGCCGCCTCTGCAGCTGAAGCAAATACATAACTGGATGTAGTAAAAACAGGCTCGCTGTGTTCACCTTCGGCCGTTCGCACCTGGCCGGCCCTGACGGCAAGCGTGTCAAAACTGTAATCGTCTTCAAATTCCGGCATGGGCTTAGCCTCGGTAAATGAGTGGTAAATGGGAGCAGAGAACCGTTTCCAGATCATACGGACACAGGTCCTTAAGTACTAGTGGTTCTCTGACATCAGCGGGAATATGTGTGCTACAGTATTAATAGGTACTACCTGGTAATAAAGAGGAAGTCACTATGGCTACATCGGTCAAACTTGATGATGAGCTGAAGAGCCGTATCCAGCATCTTGCTGACCTGCGGCATCGTTCGGCTCACTGGATCATGTGCGAAGCTATTCGCGATTACGTTGAGCGCGAAGAAGCCATGGAGAATTTCAAGCAGGAGGCCCTGGCGTCCTGGACTGCTTACCAGGAAACAGGGCGACACCTGACCGGTCAGGAAGTGCGTGAATGGCTCAATTCCTGGGGTACTGACAAAGAAAACACGATACCCGAGTGTCACGAGTAATTATCACGGAAGTTGCTGCGCAGGGCTTAGAGCATTGCAGACAATTCCTCGCAGAAAAGAACCCGCAAGCGGCAAAGCGCGCTGGCCAGGCAATTGAGCGGCAATTCGTGCAACTGGAAACGAACCCGGATATCGGCAGGCCTCTTGATGACCTTCCGGAATTACGCGAGTTAATTATTGACTTTGGAGATTCTGGCTATGTGGCACTTTATCGCCACCAAGCGGAGATCGACACAGTGTACGTGCTTGCCTTCCGGCACCAGAAGGAGGCGGGTTACCAGAAACCATAGAAACCCTGATGCGGATTACCATGACCGATAAACCCCAATTTCGCAAAACCAAGATTATCGCCACTGTCGGCCCGGCCTGTGACGATGTAGCTACATTGACGCAAATGATTCAAAGTGGAATGAATGTTGCGCGCCTGAACCTCTCCCACGGTACTTTCGACGAGCATGGCGCCCGTGTACAACGGATTCGCGAAGCAGCCAGCGCGGCGGGCAGTCGCGTGGCGATCATGATTGATACGCGTGGCATTGAGATTCGCACCGGGTTTGCTGCGGGGACAGCTACCTGGACCTCTGCCGCGGGTGATGAATTCACATTACGCACAGATGGTGAACCGGGTGACCAGGGCGGGTGTTTCCGTTTCCTATGCAAAATTACCCCGGGAAGTTAAAGCCGGGGATGTCATTCTGCTGGATGACGGTGCAATTGAACTGGAAGCCTTGTCGACAACAGATAGTGAAATCACGCTGTCGCGTGGTGCACGGCGGTATTCTGGGTAAAACCAAGGGTGTAAATCTTCCCTGACACCAGGCTATCCATTACCGCCGTCGGCCCGGAAAATCGAGCTGATTTTATTCGTGAAGTTGAGTTTGCGGCGGCAAATGATGTCGACTATATCGCAGCCTCGTTTATACAGAGCGGGGATGACATCACACGCATGCGTGAAATCCTGGCTGAATGGGAAATCGACACACCCATCATCGCCAAGATCGAAAATAAAGCGGGTGTCGATAACATGGAAGCCATTATCGAGGCGGCGGACGGCATGATGGTGGCGCGCGGTGATCTCGGTGTCGAGTTGCCCTTTTGGTGAAGTGCCCGGCACCCAAAAGACGAATGATTCGCACCACCGTCATGGCCGGTAAACCGGTCATCACCGCGACGCAGATGCTGGCCTCCATGGAACATAATCCCCGGCCGACGCGGGCTGAAGCCAGCGATGTCGCCAACGCAATTCTGGACGGCACCTCCGCCATCATGCTTTCGGGTGAAACCGCGGCAGGCAAGTACCCGGTGGAAGCCGTCAAAACCATGCACTCCCTGGCCTTGACGACCGAATCCTGTCTCGATGAATTCGGCTATTTGCAAAAAATTCCTTTCCATTCCGCCAATGTCGTCACCGAGGCCATCAGTGGAGCCGTTACAACGATGGCAAAAGATCTCGAGGCCGCCGCCATCATCAGCCTGTCTGAGACCGGTTTTACCTCCCGCTTGATTTCCAAACACCGGCCCGAATGCCCCATTCTCGCTATCACGGGCTCGGAACGCGCCGCACGAAGACTCTCAATGAACTGGGGTGTGGCAGCGGTTTTGTACACCGGTGAGCCCGGTGACCAGGCTAAAATCCAGTTTGCGTCCGAATGCGTTCAGCAGATGGGCTTTGCGCATGCCGGTGACTCGATCATTGTCACCGCCGGGCACACACAGCGCAGTGGCGGAACGGATATGATCCGCGTAATTACACTCTGAAAGAAGTTCTGAAAACCCAAAAGCACTCGTTTTTCCTACATTACTTCGATGAGTTTACCGATGTTCATTAAGCTCTCCTCTGGGCATATTGGTTTGTGCTCAAACCCGGAAAAGCTTGATTAGCTGGCCGATCCCGATAATATATGACTATGAACATGACCATGGTCATATTGTGATTGTATAAAAGGAACGAGCCATGCAGACATTAAAAGCCTCTGAGTTCAAAGCCAGGTGTCTTAAATTGATGGACGAAGTGCAGAAAACCGGTGAAGAAATAGTGATAACCAAGAATGGCAAGCCCGTCAGTAAACTGGTGCCGTACCGGGTTAAAGCGTCCACCCTGCTGGGGCTGCACAAGGATAAAATCAGCAGCCAGGACAAGGATATTTTTTCCACCGGCGAAACATGGGAAGCGGACCAGTGATTTTGCTGGATACGCATGTGTTGGTCTGGTTGGATGAAGCCAATCCCCGATTGGGCGCTGGTGCAATTGAGAAGATCAATACTGCGTTTCAGGCTGGGAACGCGATGGTATCAGCCATCAGTTTCTGGGAAGTCAGTATGCTGGTTAGAAAAGGCAGGATCCGCCTGGACATGGATCTTTCCGTGTGGCGTAACGACTTCATGGAACAGGGGTTGATCGAATTACCGGTCACCGGTGAAATTGGAATAAAAGCTGCCGCTCTGGAGCAATTTCACGGAGATCCGGCTGATCGCCTGATCGCAGCCACCGCCCTGCAACATTCGCTTACTTTAATCACTGCGGATGAGAAGCTGTTGGGCTGTAAACTGGCGACAGCGCGACTGGATGCCCGGATTTAGAAAACTCTGTACTAAGCCATCTTCGGTTTGATCGGCAGCGAGCGGTAACGCTTGCCGCTGGCGGCATAGATCGCATTGATAAAGGCCGGGGAAAAGGCAGGCACGCCGGGTTCACCCAGCCCGGTGGGCGCTTCATCGCTTTCCACAAAATGAACGCGCACTTCAGGCGCCTCCCTGATGCGCAATACCGGGTAGTCATGGAAGTTGGAATTGACCACGGCTCCGTCTTTGAAGTTGACCTCGGTGTAGAGTGCAAAAGACAGCCCCATTACCACCGCACCTTCCTGCTGCGCCGCGGCGCCATCACGGTTCAGGACCTGGCCACAATCTACCGCACAGTCAACCCGGTGCACCGTAATTTCATCATTCACTACTTCAACGTGTACCAGCATGGCCACGTAGCTGGAGAAGCTATAGTGGACGGCCAAACCAAGGCCATGGTTTTCCGGCATTTCACGGCCCCATCCGCCTTTCTCAGCGACCAGCTCCAGCACCCCTTTTGAACGCCTGGCTTGTTCCTGCAATTCAGGGTCGGGGTTGTTGTCGTAGATGTTTTTGAAAAACTCCAGTGAATCGATGCCCGCCTTGTGAGCAAGCTCATCGGTAAACACGTTGATGGCAAACCCGTAAAACAGGGCGTACACGGAACGGTACCAGCCGATACGGGTGTGAGCTTTTGCCAGGCCGGACTCGATGCGCTGGTTGACAATGCCATAGGGATGACTGTCTATCGGTTCCAGGTCGCGTTTTCCGGGCCGGTCAGACGAGGGATCAAAAGTAGAGGTAATGGTGGGAAACGCGGCCCGGTGCAGCCAGGCAGTGACCTTGCCCTCGGCATCCACCGCAGCTTCAATATGCTGGGCGTTGACCGAGTGGTAATAACCGGTGCGTGTATCTTCCTTGCGAGACCAGGTCAGTTGTACTGGTGCTTTGACCGCCCGCGATAATGCCGCGGCTTCCTGCACATAGTCACACTTGAACTTTCTGCCGAAGGCGCCCCCTGCCATGGTCACGTGCACGATGATGTCCTCAGGCTTTCTGTCCAGATAAGCGCCAACCACCTCTTGAATATCCACCGGGCTTTGGGTTGCTGCCCAGATTTCACAGCGGTCATCCTGTACCCAGACCAGGCTGGACATCGGCTCCATGGGAGAGTGAGACAGATGCCCACCCTGGTAAGTAGCCGCATGCCGGGTATGAGCGGCATTCAGGGCTTTGTCGACATCACCCCGTGAATAGAGTACTTCACCTGGCGATTCAACATTTTTTACCAACTGTTTCTTGTATTCCCTGGTGTTGTAGACCTGGTTTTCACCTAAATCCCATTCCACTTTGACTTTCTTCAGGGCCTGTTGTGCCGTCCAGGTATTGTCGGCAACGACGCCTACCGCCCCAATGGAGCCATAAGCATGGGCAAAGCGGGGAATCTCGATGACGTCCACGACACCTTTCATTTTCAGGGCTTCTGTTTTATCCACGCTTTTTATAGTGCCGCCATAAACAGGCACGTGTTTAACCGCGCCGTATTTAATGCCGGGCACCCGGGTATCGGTGCCGTAAATAAGTTTACCCACGACCATTTCATCCTGGTCGTGGCGTGGCAGCGCTTTGCCGATGTAGTTGAATTGTTCCCTGGTTTTTAATACGGGTTTTTCCGGCACAGGCAGGGTGGCCGCCAAACCAGCAAGGTCTCCATAAGCCAGTTTGCGATCGTCATGTTTGTTGTAAACAAAATTCATCCGGGCATGGCAATCATCTGCGGGAATCTGCCATTGTTGCGCTGCCGCGGTAATCAACATGGATTTTGCGGCCGCACCGGCCTCCCTCATCGGGATGTACATGGTGCGGATGCTGGCGGAACCACCGGTTTTCTGCGAACCGTATTTTGCATCGGCATCGCCCTGCAATACCGTTACCCGGGACCAGTCGGCTTCGAGTTCGTCTGCTACTGCAGAGGGCAGGGCTGTGCTGATGCCCTGGCCCATTTCGCAGCGGCCACAGTAAATCATGACATCACCGTCCGGGGCAATATAGACAAAGGCATTGGGTTGAAAATCAGCAGCGGCAGTGCCGGCCCGTGTGCTTAATGGCAGAGTGACACCAAGCGCCAGCCCACCCATTACAAGACCCGAAGTTTTCAGGAAATTTCTGCGGCTGAAATTAATCGGTTTCATCTCAGGCCTCCCGCATTTCGTCAGCAGCCATCAAAATGGCTTTCTTGATCCGCACGTAAGTACCGCAGCGGCAAATATTGCCCTGCATCGCGCTCATGATTTGCTCTTCATCCGGTGACGGGTTTTTGGCCAGCAAATCTGCTGCTTGCATAATTTGCCCGGGCTGGCAGTAACCGCACTGGGGCACTTTATTAGCCAGCCAGGCTTGCTGCAGGGGATGAGATCCATCTTCGGAAAGACCTTCAATGGTCGTCACCGTTTTACCAGACACATGGCCTACAGATTTCATACAGGAATGCACGGCCCGGCCATCAACGTGCACCATGCATGAACCACAAATGCCCTTGCCACAGCCATATTTTGTGCCAGTCAGATTCAGTGTATCCCGCAGAAACCAGAGCAGGGGCATATCCTCGTTTACGTCGATGTTATGGAGTTTTCCGTTGATCGTAACTGAATGGGTCATGGTCGTTTTCCTGTTTGACTAGCCCTGGCATTACTTCATTGTTTGTATACTTTACCCCTCTTCATGACAAAGTCCACATCCAGTAATTCTTCGATATCGTCCAGCGGGGAGCCGACTACTGCGATGATGCTATCCTCCTCATGCGAGTGTGACGCTACCATGAATGATTGTGGTATCGACCAGGGCACCAGGTGCGTTCGCAAACAGTAGTAAAGCAACGGCCGGGCCAGTCGGACGGTGGCGCATGGTAATCTCCTTGTGTTTTAATTCGCACATAGTCTCGTTGAGGAAGAATTGATGTCATGCATTACCGTGGTTGGCGCCGGATTCGGCGCCCTGACCGCCATTCGCAAGCTGCGTGCTTCCGATGCCGGTCTGCAGATCGATGTAATCGCTCCCAAGCCGGAATTTGTTTATTTTCCGGGCACCATCTGGATCCCGACGGGCCTGCGCAAGCCCGAAGACCTGGTCGTGCCGCTGCACAATTTCTTCCGGCGCATGAAAGTGACCTATCACGAGGCCGAAGCGACAGGTTTGGCCGATAGCGGGCGTACGGTTGAAACCAGCGCAGGTGATGTGAGCAACGATGGCTTGATCATAGCCTCCGGTGGACGATTTATTCGTAAATTGCCCGGTATTGAACATTCGATCACGCCCTGTGGTGGAATTTCTGCGACCGTCGAAATACGTGACCGCCTGGCCGCAATGGACGGCGGCACCATCGCTTTTGGTTTTTCCGGCAATCCCAAGGAGCCTTCGGCGATGCGCGGCGGCCCCATGTTTGAGTTTCTGTTTGGCATCGACAACTGGCTGCGCAAGCAGGGACGCCGTGACAAATTCAAGCTGGTGTTTTTCACGCCTGCACCCAAGCCAGGGGCGCGTCTGGGCCCGAAAGCAGTCAAAGGAATTTTGGCCGAGATGGCCAAGCGTAATGTCAAAACCCACCTGGGACACAAGATGAAAGGTTTTGAAGCCAACAAGGTCATGACCGAAGGTGGTGAGTTCGAGGCCGACATGATCCTGTTCATGCCGGGTATGACGGGTAATCCGTGGTTCGATAATACGAACCTGCCCCGCTCGGATGGCGGCCTGCTCAAAGCCAACGCTTATTGCCAGGTCGAAGGACAGGACAAGGTCTACGTGGCCGGCGATTCGGGCAGTTTCCCCGGTCCGGATTGGCTGCCCAAACAGGCCCACATGGCAGATCTTCAGGCTGAGGCCTGTGTAGCCAACCTGGTGGATGAACTTGCCGGCAAGCCAGCCAGCCATACCTTCAAATCAGAGTTGATCTGCATAATCGACAGCCGCGACAGTGGCATGCTGGTGACGCGCACCGAAAAACGCAGTTTCATATTGCCACCCATGCTGCCCTTGCATTGGGCCAAACGATATTTCGAGTGGATGTACCTGCGAAAATACCGTTGAAGTGGGCTAGCCCTCGACTTTGATTACGGCGGCCATCGAGGTATCGCCGGCGGCACAACCCTGGAACAGGCCCCAGCCGCCGCCCAGCAGTGTGAGTTCCTCGATCAGTTCGATGATTGCGCGCATTCCGGTCGGCCCCTGTGGATGGCCCCAGATCAGGGAGCTGCCGTAGTTGTTCATGGACATCAGGTCCGCGCCGGTCTCGCGTGCGAAAACAATGTCATTAACCGCAAACGGGTTGTGTGACTTGATCGCAGCAAGGTCGCTGATGCCAATGCCTGCCCCTTCCAGTGCTTGCATTGATGCCGGGATGGTGGCGGCGGGCATGAAGCTCTTTTCCACTCTTGCCTGGCCGAATGAAACGACTTTAATGGTGATTGCCGGGTCCGCGGACAATTCTTTTGCTTTTTCCCCGGTAGTAACGACCATGCCGGCCGTACCATCGGCCGGGTGCGTCTGTCCGCCGAAGGTTATCGTTCCTCCTTCCTTAACGGTTCTCAGTTTTGCCAGCCCTTCCGCGGTGCTCTGGAAAATACCTTCGTCTCCATTCATGGTAGACACGGTTTTCCTGAAACGGGCATCCGGCACTTCAAAGGGGAGGTTCATAAAGCGTTTCAGGAAAGCTGAATCATCCGCCAACGCGTCATTGTATTGCTCAAGGCGCCTCAAGACGACTTCGTGCTGTTCCGCTGTCGTGACATTCCACTTGCTGGCGCAGTTTTCTGCTGTCTGGGTCATGTCTCCGCGGGTATAGGGATCCCATCCCATGTTATCGGGGACCCAGTCTTCATGGGCGCCGATACCACCGGGTGCTCCGGGGCGCGGATAATAAAGGTGTGGTCCATTGGAAAGGCGGTCGGTGGTGACTGTCAGCACACAACTGCTCGAGCCGGTCGTGATTTCCTGTGCCGCAACAGACAGAACCCGCGCACCGGTCGCACAGGCCTGGCTGATGGTTGGGCCGCCGATGCGGTCGGCGCCGACCATACCGGCTAACCACGGCAGTCCATAAAAGGAGAACTGTTGCGGAACAGTCATGCCGAGAACCCCGGAATCGAAAACTTCAGTTCCGATGCCGCGCGAAGCCAGTGATTCACGTGTGACATGTGCGGCGAACTCTACACTCGGAAGGTGGCCCAGGCTGCCTTGCCAACGTGCGAAAGGACTGCACCAGTAAGCGCCATACGGAATAAAACTACCAGTCATGATTTCTGCTCCTTCAAATGCTTCAATAAATTTGCTTCAAAAACTTATTTTGGCAGCAATAGTGGTATTATAGTACTTAATTACCATTTAAGATTGAACTATATATTATAATTACATGGTCAAGGCGTGTTTTGTTTTAGATCATGTATTGCCATGGTTCATGAACAGATCAGTTCATGAATGGATCAGCAGGCCCCAGGTAACCGATTTATGGATTTGTCTGACTGGATAAGTCGTCGAGCGGACTTTACACCGGAAAAGCCAGCCATCCTCTTCGAGGGGGGCGCCATAAGCTATGCGTCACTGGCGGATCAGATCGATCGTTTTTCGCAGGTGTTGGGTGCTGAACTTGCGATCAAACCCGGAGACCGGGTGGCCTACCTGGGGCTGAATTCCCCCGAACTCATCTCACTCATTTTTGCCTGTGCACGTGTTGGCGCCATCCTTCTGCCGCTGAACTGGCGCCTGGCTGCTCCTGAACATGCACAGCTTCTCCAGCACGCCAGGCCGCTTGCCTTGTTTGCAGAGGGGGATTTTTCGGAGCACATCGACGGGGTCAAGGAGCAATTTGAGGATGTTGTCCTGGTAAGGATTAATGAGTCAGGTTTGGACCAGGCAGGTGAAGGATGGACTTCATTGGATGACCTTGAGCTTGTCAGCCGGGACAAACCGCCTTTTAAGCGGCCCAAAGGCCTCAGCGACGATGATGGTGTACTGCTGTGTTACACCTCGGGTACGACCGGCACCCCGAAAGGCGCGCTGCTGAGCAAAAATGCCTTGTTCTGGAATGCAGTGAACTCGGCCCATATGCATGACCTGACCAGCCGGGACACGGTCCTGACCATCCTGCCGATGTTTCATATTGGCGGGCTCAATATCCAGACCATACCGGCCCTGCATGCCGGCGCGACCGTGGTAATGCACAAGCGTTTCGATACGGATCTATTTTTCCAGGCGCTCGAGGATCACCCCATTACGCTGACGCTGCTTGTGCCGACGATATTGCTTGCGGTCATGGCTGATCCACGCTGGGCAGGAAAAAGGCCTGATGGGCTGCGCATGATTTCGATCGGCTCAACCGTGGTGCCGGAAAAAATGGTGTCGGCAGTTTGCGACTGGGGTGTGCCGCTGGTGCAGGTTTACGGATCGACCGAAACAGGCCCCATTGCCGCCTATACGCCGCCTGCGGACGCGGCGCGTAAGCCGGCGTCCACCGGCAAGACAGCCGTGCACTGCGAGATACGTCTTGCCAATGAAGAAGGTAACGGGGAGGAAGGTGACGAAGTTGCGGTGGGCGAGAAAGGTGAGATCCTGGTTCGCGGCCCGAATGTCATGACGAAATACTGGGGCGATGCGGAAGCTACACGTGAGGCGTTTACCGGCCGCTGGTTCCACACCGGTGACATCGGGCATTTCGACGAAGAGGGTTTTCTGTACGTCGATGGGCGCATCAAGGACATGATCATTTCCGGTGGGGAAAACATTTATCCGGCACTAATCGAGAATCTTCTCCTGGAATGCGATGAAATTGAGGAAATTGCAGTGGTCGGTCTGCCGGATGACTATTGGGGCGAGATTGCTGTTGCGGTGATCGCGGCTAAAGAAGGCCACACGATCGATGCCACTCAGGTTCTGGATTATTGCTCGGGCCGTATTGCTGGTTATTCCTGTCCCAGGGAGGTAATCATCGTGGATCAACTGCCGCGCAATGCAATGGGTAAAGTGGTCAAGGAAGATGTGCGTGAACTGGTCATGCAGAGATCAGCGCAGCATCAAGAGCAAGCAACGGAACAGCAAGCAGGCCCGAAGACAGGTTTGGGGAGTTCATAAAAATGGGACTGAAAATCGGCATAGACGTTGGCGGGACCTTCACCGATTTCCTGGTTGCCTGGGAAGACCGGGAACCTGAAATATTCAAGGTCCTTTCCACATCGGATGATCCTTCGGCAGCGGTAATCAATGGCCTGACCGAGATAGCCGGGCAAACAGGAGCCGCCGCTTGGCTTGCATGAGTTCATGGAGACTGTAGAGACCATCGTGCACGGGACCACGGTCACCACCAATGCGACACTGACACGCAACGGCGCGAAATCGGGCCTTATCACGACTGAAGGTGTGCGCGATGCACTGGAGATGCGCCGTGGCATTCGCGAAGAACAGTACAACAATCGTTTCACCAACGTTGTGCCGCTGGTGCCTCGATATCTCCGGGCCGGTGTGCGGGGGCGCTTGCGCCGCGATGGCAGCGAAGTGGAAGCACTGAACCTTGATCAGGTTGAGCAGGCCATCGATCTGTTCCGGGCAGAAGGGGTCGAGGCCGTCTCGATCTGTTTCATGAACGCCTTCGCCAATGCCGGGCACGAGCACCGCGCCGCTGAATTGGTGCGTGAAAAACTCCCCGAAGCCTATCTCACCGTATCAACCGACCTGCTGCCGTCCATCCGCTTCTACCAGCGTGTGAGCACGACTGTGCTCAACTCCTATATCGGCCCCATTCTGAATCATTACCTGGAGCAGTTGACCGGCCGCCTGAGCAACAGTGGCTTCAACGGCATCCTGCTCATCATGCAGTCCAATGGCGGCGTCATGACGCCGGAGACTGCCCGCAAGACCGCGGCGCTCACCTTGTTGTCCGGGCCGGCAGCGGGACCTGGCGCGGGCCTTATCTATGCACAGGCCCACGATCAGGACAATTGCATTGTGGTTGACATGGGCGGGACCAGTTTCGAAGCAGCGCTGGTGACCGGCAGCCCGGTGCTGGTGAACGAAGGTACAATCGACCGGCACCGCATTGCATTGCCTATGCTCGCCATCCATACCATCGGCGCCGGTGGTGGATCCATTGGATGGATCGACGAAGGTGGCCTGCTGCGCATGGGCCCGCAAAGCGCCGGAGCGGTTCCCGGCCCGGTGAGCTATAGCCAGGGCGGCAAGCTTCCAACCTGTACTGATGCGAACCTTGTGCTGGGTTACCTGGACCCGGGCTTTTTCGCCGGCGGCACGATGAAACTGGATGTTGATGCCGCGCACGTGGCGATAAAAGAGCATATTGCCGACCCGCTTGGCATGGATGTGGAAAGCGCCGCAGCGGGCATGTACCGGGTAACTTGCAATAACATGGCGCAGGGCGTCCGCGAAGTAACCATCAAGCGCGGTTTTGATCCGCGTGAGTTCCCGATGATCGTTGCTGGTGGAGCAGGACCGATCCATTCCTGCCTGATCTGTGAGGAGTTGCAGATTCCGTTCCAGATCGTACCCAGGGAGTCTTCCATACTCTGTGCGGTCGGAATGTTGATGGGCGATCTCAAACATGATTTCGTCAAGACCTTTGTCGCCCGCCTGGATAAGCTGGACTGGCCTGCTTTGCAGAACCTCGTGTCAGACATGGTCGCAGAAGGAACTGCAATGCTGATTGAGGAGAACATACCGCAAGCGAGTCAGCAATTTCAGGTCAAACTTGATTGCCGTTACCTGAAGCAATACCACGAAGTTTCCGTAGCAGTCGACCGCCAGTGGATTGATGCAGGCGATACAGACGCGGTGATCGCGGCGTTTCATGCCGAACACAATCGCCTGTACGGTTATTCCCTGGAAGATCAGGAAGTCGGAGTAGAACTTATCAACGTGCGCCTGCAAGCGATCGGTGTGACGGACAAACCAGAATTCCGGGTTCAGGATTTTGCCGGCGAGGACGCATCAGCAGCACTCAAAGGTGAGCGTGATATGTACATTTTCTCTGAAAAGGCATTTAACCCGGTACCGGTCTACGATGGACACAAAATGCGGTTTGGTCACCGGGTGAGTGGTCCGGCCATGATCGAACAGGTCACTACCGCCATCCTGGTCAGTGATTCTTTTGACTGCGTGGTCGACCAGTACGGCTCATTTGCCTTGTACAGGAAGGGCCGGGAAGATCTTCTCGGCTCAGCAATAAATGGAGGTCAGCCATGAGCGAAATTGATCCTATCCTGCTGTCTGTCTATGCACGGACCTTCAAGTCGATCACCGACGAGATGAGCATGTCGGTGCAGAAAACAGCACGCTCACCGATATTGTGCGAAGCGAAAGATTTTGTGACCGGTCTTTATGATGCGCAAGGCAACATGCTGGAGCAGACTGAGAACCTGCCGATTCTCGCCTTCTCGCTGGCCCCGGTGTGCAAATACCTGATCGAATTTTTCGGTGACGAAATTTACGAGGGCGACGTGATTTTTCACAACGACGTCTTCTCTATGGGCAACCAGAATAACGACGTGGCGGTGTACAAGCCAATTTTCCACCAGGGCGAACTGGTTGCCTGGTCAGCGGTAAAGGGCCACCAGGCCGATATTGGTGGCAACGTGCCCGGCGGTTACAACCCGAGGGCCACCGAAGTCTGGCAGGAAGCTCTGCGCATCCCCCCGGTCAAGGTCTATGAAAAAGGAAAATTGCGCAAGGATGTGTGGGACCTGATCTTTGCCAATATCCGCCTGGAAATCGTACAGCATGATATGCGCGCCCAAATGGGGGCCTGCACCGTCGGTGAACGGCGCCTGCTGGAAGTGATGGAGAAGTATGGCCGGGACAGTTTCGAGAGCCATAAGCTTGCCTTGTTCGATGCCACGCGCAAGATGATGGAGGCCGAAATCGCGACGATTCCTGAAGGATCGTACAGCGGTGAAGGTTACGTCTATTTTGACGGACATAACGAAGGCACCAAGTTCACCATTCGCGTGACCGTGACGGTTAAAGACCGTCATATTACCTTCGATTACTCGGACACCGACGCCCAGACCGATGGATTCGTCAACGGTACCTATACATCCAGCGCATCTGCTGCCATCCTGACCTTCCTCCAGATGGTCAATCCGGACATTCCACATAACCAGGGCATGGTGGAGCCGATCGAGATGATCATTCCGGAAGGCACCATCCTGAACGCGTCCTATCCAAAGGCGACGACCTTCGGCAATCATCTGTGTCCCCCCAATGCCGACGCCATCATTCGCGCTTTGGCGCCGGTGATACCGGACCGGGTCACCGCCGGCTGGAACAACCTGCTGGCCTCTTTGACCACCGGCCTGGACGAAGAGAAAGGCGAGTATTACGTGGATATTGGCTTTATGGGCCTCAAAGGCGGGTCGGGCGCAATGAATGGCACCGACGGTTACGATCACATCGGCATGATCGACGCCTCGGGTGGAATCCTCGACCAGGATTATGAAATGTTCGAACAGCAGACACCGCATTTGCTGAAGAAACACGAGTACCTGACCGATTCGGCGGGCGCCGGCCAATGGCGTGGCGGGCCTGGGTGTCGAAACGGAATTCATCATTGGATCCGAAGATACACAGTTGGTGACCTTCGGCGACGGTGATTTTGAACCTGCCTTTGGCCTGTTTGGCGGCAAGGAGGGCACCCTCAACGAAATAAAGCTGACTTATCCCTGATGGCCAGGTAGTGGTGCCCAAGAACAAGGACCTGATCACCGGTGTGCCCAGGGGTACTGTGTATCACCAATATGCCGGCGGCGGCGGTGGTTATGGCGACCCGTCGCAGCGGGATCGCGCCACACTGGCGCACGAGGTTCGCAACGGCATTATCTCGCCGGAAGCTGCAAAAGCTGATTATGCCTTCGACGAGGGGGACAGCTGATGGACTTTGAGCTGTCACCGGAACAGCAGACAGTACGCGATACCTTCGCCAGGTTCTGCGACGAAAAAATAAGGCCGCAGGCGGAGGCCATTGATGAGGCGCACGAGTTTCCCTGGGAACTGTTTCGCGCCCTGGGGGAACTGGGCTTCTTCGGCATGCGCTACCCGGAAGAAGATGGCGGTTCCGGCATGGACCTGAATTCTTTCTGTCTTGCCCTGACCGAGGTGGCGCGTGGCTCGATGTCGCTGGCCGGCGCCGTGGCCATGCAATCTCTGATGGGCACCAAGTTTCTGCACATGCTGGGGGATGACGATATCCGCGAACGCCTTTTCGAACCGGCGCTGCGGGGCGAGAAAATTGGCGCGATCTGCATGACTGAACCCAACGCCGGCAGTGACCTGGGCAGTATCGCCACCACCGCGGTAAAAGTCGATGGTGGTTACCTCATCAACGGCCAGAAGATGTGGGTCACCTCGGCGCCGGTTGCGGATTTCTTCACCGTTTTCGCCAAAGTGGGTGAAGATGAGGAAACAGGTGAGGAAGGGGGCCTGACGATTTTCCTGGTCGAGAAAGATTTCGAAGGCCTGGCGGTTGGTCGCGCCATTGAAAAAATGGGCGTGCGTGCGTTGCCGACATCCGAGTTGGCGCTGAATGATTGTTTCGTGCCTGAAACGCATTGCCTCAGTGCCGTCGGAGATGGTGAAAAGCACCTGCGCAAACTACTGGCCGAGATCAGGATCATTACCGGGGCCATGGCGGTAGGGGGTGGTCGCGGTGCATTGAACGAAGCGGTGGATTATGCCGCTGAGCGCAAGCAATTCGGCCGGCCCATCAACCGGTTCCAGGCCATTCAGCTCAAATTGGCCGATATGGCGACCGACCTGGAAGCGGCTGAGCAACTGGTGCATTACGCGGCCTGGCTAAAACAAAATGAACGGCCTTGTCACAAACAGTCGGCAATGGCGAAACTGTTCGCGTCCGAAGCCGCCGCCAAAGCCTGTGACCAGGCAGCACGGGTGCTGGCCTCCTATGGATTTGCGATGGAATACCCGGTGCAACGTCACTTGCGGGATATCCGTTTCACCCTCATAGGCGGGGGTACCAGCGAAATTCTCAAACTCATCATCGCCAAGGAACTGTCCAAATGAATTCACGCAGGATCAGGGTGCTCATCGCCAAACCGGGCCTGGACGGGCACGATCGTGGCGCAAAAGTTGTTGTGCGCGCGTTGATCGACGCCGGCTTCGAGGTGATTTACACCGGCTTGCGTCAACCACCCGCAGCGGTGGCGCAGGTAGCGATGGAAGAGGATGTGGACGTGATCGGTCTGTCGAGTATGGCCGGCTCGCACGTACCTTATTGTGAGCGGCTGAAAGAACTCCTGGTCGAGAAAGGCCTGGATGACAAACTCTGGATCATTGGTGGCAGTATCCCCGCACCGGACCAGGAAGCACTCAGAGGGGTCGGACTCGACGGAATTTTCCCGGCCGGAACCCGGCTCGAAGAGATTGTTGATTTCATCAATGAGAGATGCAAATGACAAGGCAACATAAAAAAGTAACGGGCGCATCGGAAAGACGGCGGGATATCAGCCGGCCGATTTTCAATGAATCCGGTATTGAAATTAAAAAAACCTATACGGCGGAAGATCTCGAGGCATCCGGTGGTGTTGACATGGTCGGCTTGCCTGGCGAGTACCCGTTTACACGTGGCATACACAAGGAAATGTACCGCAAACGGCCCTGGACCATGCGCCAATACACGGGTTTTGGTAATCCGGAAGATACCAATGAACGTTTCAAATTCCTGATTGAAAATGGCCAGACAGGCCTGAACGTGGCATTCGATCTGCCATCCCAGATAGGCATCGATTCGGACGATGATCTCGCCATCGGTGAAATTGGCCGGGTCGGTATGGCGGTTGATTCATTGCGGGATTTCGAAGTGGCCTTCGACGGCATTGACCTTGAAAAGATTACCGTCTCGCTGACCGTCAATGGTTCAGCGGCGATCATGATTGCGATGTACCTGGCGATGGCGGAGAAGCGTGGTTATGACATTTCAAAGCTTCGCGGGACTGCCCAGAACGACATCCTGAAGGAATTCATTGGCCGGGGCACCTGGGTATTTCCGGTGGAGCCTTCCATCAAGCTGGTAGCCGATACCATCGAGTACTGTGCCCACAATGCACCGAAATACAGCCCGGTCAGTGTCTGCGGCTACCACATCCGCGAATCCGGGCGCGGATCCGGCGCAGGAAATGGCTTACGGCTTCGTGATCGCCAAAGCCTATACCGACCTGGTGCTTGAACGCGGGCTGGATGTCGATGAATTTGCTTCCAGGCTTTCATTCAACTTCAACATTTACGGCAACATCTTCGAGCAGGTAGCCAAATTCCGGGCTGGGCGCGGCCTGTGGGCGAAAATCATCAAAGAGGAATACGGTGCGACCAACCCGCGCTCGATGGTTTTACGCATGATCGCCGGCGGTGGCGGCAGTGGCCTTACCAAGGAACAACCTGAAGTCAATATCGTGCGTGGTGCTTACTACGCACTGATCAGCGCCCTGTCCGGTGCACAGACAATGGCGCTTTGCTGTTATGACGAGGCTTACACGATACCCAGTGAAAGTGCGCAAACATTATCACTGAGGACCATGCAGGTATTGATCGAAGAGATGGGCCTGTGTGACACCGTGGATCCACTGGCAGGTTCTTATTATGTCGAGACATTGACCAACCAGATGCGTGACCGGATGGTGGAGGTCATGAAAGAAGTCGACGAGCAGGGCGGCATCGTCAAAATGGTAGCCGCTGGGCACGATCCAGTCAAAAGTGTCCGCCCAGGCCTATGAATTATTGCAGGATATCGAGTCCGGTGAATTCCCCAAGGTAGGCATCAATTGCTACCAGGTGGATGAGGATGAGCCGGAAGTCGAGTACCACCCCTACGCCGAAGATGACGCACGCCTGCAGATTGAACGCCTTGGGCAATTGCGTGATGAACGTGATTCTGCAGCAGTGGAATCATCGCTGGAGAAACTCGTGGATGATGCCAGGGCGGGAGTGAATGTCATGCCGGCCATCATGGCGGCGGTCAAGGCTTATGCCACCGTAGGCGAAATGACCGATGCACTGGTTTCTGTGTATGGCCGTTACAACGAACCCGTGCGATTTTAAAGGTAAATGCTGAATATGAAGATAGAAAACTACAAAGCGCCATCCTCGATAAGCGAGGCCGCACAGTTGCTGGACCAGGGGGAGGCAACCATTGTTGCCGGCGGCACGGATCTGACACCACAGACTGAAGCCGGTGTCAGGCAATTCGCCGCCACGCTGATCAATATTCAGCGTATCGAAGAGATGCGTGGAATATCCCTGGCAAACGGTCGTTACCGTATCGGTGGTTTGACCACGGTGACAGAAATTCTGGAAAGTGAAATTCTGGCTGCCGATGTACCGGTTCTGGTTGAAGCCGCGGATCATTTTGCCAGTCCCCAGATACGTAATGCAGCGACCCTGGCCGGCAACCTGTGCAATGCATCACCGGCCGGGGATATGATCATTCCGCTGTTGCTGCTGGATGCTGAATTGGAGTTGGCAAGCTGGGCCGGTGGTTCGGTTTCGATGCGCAAAGTTGAGCTGGCCGATTTTTTTACCGGACCCGGAAAAACAGTCATGGAAAATGATGAGCTGCTTACCGCGATCGAATTTGCACCGCCGCTTGATGGTTTCAAAGCGGTCTTCCTCAAATCCGGACCGCGCCCGGCACTGGAGATTTCCACCGTAATGATGGGGGTTGCCGGTGTCTTGCAGGACGGTGTCTTGCATGGCGTCCGCGTGGCCATTGGCTCAGTCGCACCCACGCCGTTGCGGGCAACGAAGACTGAGGCTGTGCTGGAAAGCCAGGCACTCAACAATGAGGTGATCGAGCAGGCGGTTGCGGTGGTCACCCGGGAAATTTCACCGATTGACGATGTGCGTGCATCGGCGTGGTACCGCAAACACCTCACGGGTGTATACATCAGGAGGGCATTGACCCATGTCGCTGGAAATTGAAATTGAATTCACCCTGAATGGCAGACGCACACGGGTCAAGGTTCCGCCCGCGATGACGACCTTGTCCATGTTGCGGGACAAGTTTGACCTGACCGGCGCCAAGCTGGCTTGCGGCGAGGGTGAGTGCGGCGCCTGCACGGTAAAAATCGATGACCGCACCATCAATTCCTGCCTGATGTTTGCAGTGGATTGCGACGGTCGCGAACTGCAGACCATCGAAGGTCTTGCTACCGGCTCCGGATTGGAAATAATGCAGCAGGCGTTTGTGGAGCACGGCGCAATCCAGTGTGGATACTGCATGCCCGGGATGATCATGCAGGCGCGCTACCTGATCGACCAGGATCCGGATCAGGGACGAAACATGACCCGCGATGACATCGCCCGCGGGCTGGAAGGCAATGTCTGCCGCTGCAGTGGTTATACCAAGGTGGTGGACGCCGTCGCGGCCGTGGCGCTCGGGGAGGTCACATTATGAGCGCCAACATCATGAATTCCGCGATTGAAAAGAAAACCGTTATCGGCGCACGTGTGCCCAAGCCGGATGCACCGGACAAGGCGACCGGGCGTACCCGCTTTATCAACGATATGGTGCTGCCGAGGATGTTGTACGGCAAAATCCTGCATACCGACCGGGTGCACGCGAAGATCATCAGTATCGACACCAGCGCGGCGCGAGCGCTGCCGGGAGTTCATGTGGTTCTTACCGGCGACGACATTCCGGAATTAAGATTTGGAACCACACGCGACAACGTGCCGCTCAAGGCTGGAAAGGTCAGATGTATCCGTGACGAAGTGGCGGCGGTTGCAGCGGAAAGCGAGGAGATTGCTGCGCAAGCCATTGCCTTGATCAAGGTTGAATACGAAGACCTGCCGCCTGTTTTTTCGCCCAGGGAAGCCATGCGCGAAGGTGCGCCAGTGGTGCAGGAAGACCATCCGGATAATCGCAGCCTGCATTATGAATTTTCCCACGGCGATATCGTCGCCGCTGAGGCGGAATCGGATATCGTGGTCGAACATGAGTTCGAATTGCCTTACGTGACGCATTGCTGCATGGGCACCAGTTGCGCCATTGCCGATTTTGACACGGCCGGCAAGCTGACCATCTATACCCAGACCCAGTACCCGTACAACTACAAGATGGATCTCGCGCCTGCACTGGGTATCCACCCGGGCGACATCCGCGTAATCCAGCCTCCCGTTGGCGGCGCTTTCGGCTCAAAGCTCGACGTGTATCCGTTCGAACCCATTTGCGCCCTGCTGGCCCAGGCCGCGCGCCGGCCCGTCAAGCTGACTTTTTCACGCGAGGAAGAGTTCATCAACTCACCGACACGCCAGCCGGTGGAGTTCAAAATCCGCAGCGGCGTCAAGCGGGACGGCACGCTGACTTTCCGCAGCGTGGACGCCTTGTTGAATAACGGCGCCTATACCTCCTGGGGACCGACCACTCCGGTTATCCAGATGCGCACCTTCACCGGTCATTTCCGTGTACCGGTGGTTGAGTACAAGGCCCGGGCGATCTACACCAACAGCGTATATTCAGGATCTTTCCGCGGTTACGGCAATGTACAGGCGACTTTTTGTACCGCGACAATCATGGATATGCTGGCCGGGGAAGTGGGCATGGACCCGATTGCATTCCGCCTGAAAAATGCACAAAAATCCGGTGAAGTGACGCCCCAGGGGTCGATACTCGAGGACTGCAGGCTCGGCGAGTGTATAGAAATTGCAGCGCAGAAGACTGATTTTCTGCGTAAGCACAAAGCCAATACGGAGGCTCGTGGTAAATCCAGCCGCATCAAATACGGCATCGGCATCGCCACCTCAATCCATAACGCGGGCGGCGCCAAAATTCACAAGAGCGATGGTTGCGGCACGATACTGAAACTGGACGATTTCGCCCGGGCCACGCTGATTACCGGCGCTTCTGAAATCGGCCAGGGCATCGATGCCGTATTGTGTCAGATTGTGAGCGAGGAACTCGGCATCCCGATTTCGGACATCACCATTGTGAACGACGATTCCGCCCTGGGGCCGTGGGATGTCGGTGTGCATGCCAGCCGGACGACATTCATTGCCGGCAATTCCGCTTTGCGGGCGGCGAAGGCGGCGCGCAAACAGGTGCTTGACGCTGCCGCGAAGCAATCAAATGTGACTGCTGAAGAACTGGACCTGCGCGAAGGGCACGTAGTGCAGGCTGACAATGGTATACCGGTGATCAAACTCGACAAACTGTTGCGCCGGATGCATTTCAGCGAGGAACCGGAGCTGGTCATGGTGACCGATTATTACGAGCCGAACAGCGAACCGGAAGACAAAAATCACGTCGGCAACCTCTCTGCCACCTGGGCGCACGGGGCTTATGTAGCAGAAGTTGAGGTCGATACTGAAACCGGCGAGGTGAAAGTACTCAAATTGACCGCTGTGCAGGACGTGGGCCGGGTCATAAATAGCCTGGGCATTGAGGGACAGATGGAGGGCGGAATCTCGGTATCCCTGGGTTACGCGCTCAGCGAGCAACTGCAGATCAGGGAAGGTAAAGTGCTTAATCCCAGCTTCCGTGACTACAAGGTGCCGACCGCGCCGGAAATGCCGGAAATTGAACTGCACTTCGTCGAAAGTAACTGCAAGGAAGGCCCATTGGGTGCGAAGGGTATCGCGGAACTACCGGCGATAATCCCGGCGCCGGCTATTGCCAACGCCGTGTACAACGCCATCGGCATCCGCTTTTTTGCACCGCCGTTGACACCTGAAAAGGTGGCCAGGGCGTTACATGAAGAGCGGATTGAAACGGCGCATCAATGAAACGGCGTACCGTCCTGAGCCTGGAACAGGCGCTTTCATTGCCCTACGCGACACTCCGCTTTGCCCAACTCGGGTGGCGCGTCATCAAGATAGAGGCGACGCCCATAGGCAAGCGTTTGCCGGGCGACCCTAACCGCTATATCGGCACCCATGTTGTTGACGATGACCGCAACAGCTATTTCATCGCACCCAACGTGGGTAAAGAAGCCATCGCGCTGGATTTGAAAGACCCGCGTGGCCGCGAACTGCTTTTGCGCATCATAAAAGAGTTGAAAGTCGATATTTTCTGCTGCAATACCCTGCCGGGGCGTTACGAAAGTCTCGGTATCGACTATGCAACACTCAAGACTCCCAACCCGAAACTCCTCTGGGCCGGGCTTTCGGCGACGGGTCCGGCATATCCCAATGTGCCGGGGTTACGATCCGGCCTTGCAGGCCATGTCCGGGTTCATGGAGCTGACCGGCCGGGAAGACGGGCAGCCAACCCTGTCGGGTATTCCGCTGATTGATCTGAAAGCAGGCGATGAAGTTTACGCGGGCGTATGTCTCGCGCTGGCCGAACAGGCGGAGACCGGCGTGGGAGCGGAAATTAACGTGTCCATGCTACAGGCAGCAGCTTCCTGGCTGATTACGACGCTTCCATTGGTGGATTTCGATTGTGATGACTCGGAGATCACCCGTTGCGGCAACGAACACCGCAAGTTCATCCCCACCAATGCCTACCCGACCCGGGATGGTTTTATCTATGTCGCGATCGGCAATGATCTGCAATGGCAGCGGTTTACCGGAATCGAAAAATTCAGCTCCGTTGCCAATGAAGCACGGCAGACAAACAAGGGCCGCCAGGCCGAACGGCAGGGTTGTTACAAGGACATCAGTGCATTATCGGTAAACTACACGACAGCCGAACTGGCCGTGGATTTTACAGCGGCAACGATTCCCCATGCAGTGATCAATGACATTCGCCAGGTGCGGGTACTGGAAGCGCTGAGCAGTAAACTCACCACGACCCGGACGCCGGACGGCAAACTCATCCACATGCAGCCGATGGCGGTAGATCTTGAATCAGCACAAAAAGAACTGGCGTTCCCTGCCAAATACGGACAGGACACCGGTCAGATTCTTACTGAAGCCGGCCTGGATTCTGCTGAATTGGAAGCGCTCGCCGAGGCGGGTGTGATTGCCATGAATACAGGAGCGAATCAATGAAACCCAACAAGTTGGACCACATCAGTATTGCGGTCAGGAACCTGGACGAAGCACGAAAAATATGGGAGCCGATCCTGGGCAAATCAAAACCCGACGATTCTTATATCGACGAGCCGGAAAAAATCCGGGTCGCACGTTACTGGGTCGGTGAAATTGGTTTCGAGTTAATGGAATCCACCTCGCCGGACGGGGATGTGGCCAAATTCATCGAAAAACGTGGTGAAGGTGTGATGCTGATCAGCTTAAACGTGGACAACACGCGCCAGGCCGTGGCAGAAGCCGAAGAAAAAGGCTATCCGGTAATCGGCGGCATACGCCAGTTCCGCGATTGCGAATTCGCCTTCCTGCACCCCAAAAAAATGAACGGCGTCCTGCTCGAACTGATCGACGATAAATGAGCACTATCCACATCCGCCGGGCCGAAGAGTCCGATCTTCCCGCCATAAGGACTTTTGATGAGCGCAGCAACAAGGACGCCAACCCCCGTTACTGGCAAGAGATGTTTACCCGTTATGGTGACGACAAGGCCAAACAGCTCTTTTTGGTGTGCGAAAAAGACACAGAAATCGTTGGATTCATCATCGGTGAGATCAGGGACTGGGAATTCGGTTCTCATCCCTGCGGCTGGATATTTGCACTGGGTGTGAGACCGGACATAAGACTCAGCGGTATCGCGACGTCTTTGTATACAGCCATGTGTGATTTCTTCAGGGATGCAGATGTTAGTACGGTACGCACAATGCTTGCCCGGCAGGATATAGACACCCATTCCTTTTTTCGCAGCCAGGGCATGATGGCAGGGCCCTACATACAACTTGAGAAAGATCTGTGAAACTCCAGCAATCAACACTGCTGGGTTTATATGCCGTCCTTGAGCTTGCAAAAGCAGATGGCGAGCAGTTATCTGCAGCCGTCATCGCAGACAAGTTCCATGTCTCAATCAACCACCTGGCCAAAGTGTTGCGCACCCTCGTCAAGGCCGGTCTGTTACAAGCAGCACGCGGTGCCGGGGGCGGTTATCGCTTCTCAGGCAATACCAAGCGCATCACCCTGATGGATGTAATCGAGTTGTTCGAGCCCGTGTCGATCGAAGGCTTCGAACACCACGGCCAGCTTCACCAAACAGACGTAGAATCTGGCCTCGCGGTAGCCCTGGTAGAAATCAGCGAAATAATGCAGGCAACCCTGCGCTCGATCACGATCAGGACCATGCTCAAGATCATGGAAAGGTATGAAATCAAGGGTCCTGCGTAGATGACACCCATGGCATGGCCCCGATCGGCTCGAAACCGCATTAGAGCATTTTGAAATACAGCTCCAACTCTCGGTCCAGCAAAAACCACTGGCAGAGCATGAAATAAACCATCATTCCCTTTGAAGCAACCCCAAAACAGCCAACTGATGATCCATTTTCTCGCCGCACCACATGGGGGCGAGGGTATCAGGGGTGATATTCAGGCCTTTTTCTTTGTTTCGGATTCGCAGGGCCACGACGTTCCCGCTGAAACGCGTATCGGGGCCGGGCGGGATGATTTTTCCGTCGGGTAAGCTGAAGTTGATGACCCCATCAGTACTCCGGTTGAGACCAAAACCCTCCTCGTGCACCAGGCGGTGATGCCGGCGGCATAGAAGTAACAGGTTATTCATCGAAGTCTCACCACCATCTACCCAGTGATGGATGTGATGGGCATCCACAAAGCGGCTGCAACTGCAACCGGGGAAGCGGCAGCCGCCGTCTCTGCGCTTCAAAGCCCGCCGAATGGCCGGTGGAATGGAGCGGGTTTTACGCCCCACATTGAGGGGGTCGCCTTCTTTGCTGTCATGCCAGTGCACCACAGAACAATCACAGGCCATGCGCCGGGATGTTTCAGCGGAAACGTGGCCGCGATCTTCAATCTCGGACTCGGCGCCATTGCCATCTTCCTTGAGGGTTTCAACATCAGTATGGATGTTGACCAGGTAACGGTCACCGCCGGAAGATTCACTCTTTGTTCCGGCCAGAAAACCCTCAGCCACCCGCACCATTGCATCGGCACAGCGTGACTTGAAGGCATAAGGCAGTACCTGGTCAACCGGCAGGTTCTGGTCTATTTCCCTGGCAACTTCTTCCGGCACCTGTTTTTGTTCTTCAAACAACTGCTCCTCGGCCGCATCCAGCGCCTTTGAGATCAGCGCCCCCTGTTCCGCGGTAAAACGCCCATTAATAACCCAGGTACCATCGTCATCCTCATACAGACTCAGTCTGCGTTTGGCGTGCTGCAACTCGTCCTGCTCCAAAGCTTCGGTGCGCTTGACCTGGCGGTACAGGCGCACATGCGTTTCGACATGGGCTGCGGTGCCATGAAAGGCCACGTTGAGCAGCACGTCTTCATTGCGCCGGGTCGCTACCCGGGTCATGGCCCGCACCTTGGAGTAACTCACTTTGCCAACTCGAAAAGCGGCCAGGGTTTTAGGCAATGCCGGTAAAGCACGCGCCACGCGGACCCGCTCGCGGGCGGTACCCATGCTCATGCTGCATTTCCAATTCAGCCAGTGAGCACACGAGGCAATACCGGGTAAACACCAGCCTTCTTCTTCATCGAAAATCTGGATCAGCTCCAGCAACTCGCAGGTACCGGCCGCCAAATGCGCAGCCATTTCGGTGATCTCGTCACCGAGGTGGGAGAGGTCTTCAATGTGCTGGAGATCGGGGTACTGGCGGGAACTGGGCAGGTGGCCTGGAAACTGGCGTGGGATGGGTCGGATCATGGTGGAATTCCTCAATTAATACTATAATAGTATACAGTATTAAATTAATAATAACAATATAAACAAATAGATAAGAAAATTATTTGTGGAAAAAGAGAACTTCCACTCCATTGCCGCTCTAGTCCACACTTGGCTCCAACACCACGCTCAGGACCGCCATATAATCCGTGTAAAGACTCATGCCCTTGCCGATCAGCAATAATCAGTTATTATCAATCGCACTTGTTCTGGGAGAGGGCGATAATGATTGATCAAAAATTGGGAGTCATTACCGAATGACAACAAATGAAGAGCAGCTTTTTCTCGAGCAATTGGACAAAAAGCTCTGGACCGCCGCCGACAAGCTGCGCTCAACTCTGGATGCCGCCCAGTACAAACACGCCGTATTGGGCTTGGTTTTTCTTAAGTACGTCAGTGACTCTTTCGATCATCGCCGGCAGGTGTCCGGTTGGTTGCCGCTACGGAAGAAGTAGCACTGTGCTATTCCCGGTTGTCAGGTGTGCTTTGCCAGACAATCATAGATAAGACATCGTAGTCATTTGCACTTACTGATATCCGTAATTCATTGAACACCAAGCTGCGGAATCTGGTACGCATTACTTTACGCCGTTGGAAGTATCCCCCCCGACAAACAAAAAGAGGCGATTGAGCTGGTTTTGAAGCAGGCGGAAGTGCTTTCGGATCATTGGAGCAACTGAGAAAAATCCAAATTCCATAGACATAAATTATATAATCAAGCCAGTGTCGAATCATAAAAGAGAAGCACATAAACTATGAACGGCAGTCCGCATGATGACCCGTTTCCCCTGAATTTGGAGTCACTGCTGAGGGACGTAGTCACCCAGGTCCTGGAACACGAGGATCCGGATCGCTATCTCGACTGGCTCCGGGAACACCTGCACGAATATTATTTCAGTACTGGCCCTGAACAATTCGCGGACCCTCAAGACTTTTCAAGGATGGTAACGGGCCTGGGGCGGGCCATCTGGAATGCCATACCGTTGCCCGGCAATAATTTCAGGCCCAGGCCGCTGCCTGAGCCGGGGCGCAACCATCCCTGCCCCTGCGGTTCGGGCAGGAAGTACAAACTCTGTTGTGCCCGGGGGCCAGTTTTGCCCGACTTTGACAGCCAGTTTCTCTGGCCTTTGGTACTGGAGCAGTTACCCGGGGATTCCCTTCAAGACGCAATCGGCCGGGGCCGGATTCCCATCGAGGCGTTGTTTGAACAGGCACATGTATATCTCGAGCAAGGCAAGCCAAAAAAGGGTGCTTCCCTCCTCGAACCCCTGTTTGCCGGTCCGGTCCGCAAGCCCGACGGGGCTCACGATTACGCCATGAATCTGTTGTGTGATCTTTACGATGACCTGGGGCATTACAAAAAGAAAGCAGCCTTGCTGAAGCGGGTTATAGATACGACACGCCGATCCCCGCTACGCTCTGGCGCGTGGCAGCGAACCGCTGCAATCCACATGGACAGCTACGATATCGCCGGAGCGTGGAAGGCATTCCGGGAAGCCCTGCAGGACGATCCTGATTCTCATAGCATCGGTATTTTGGAAGTGCAATTGCTAATGGCCGAGGATCGGATTGCCGAGGCGCAGGCGCGTGCTGGCTTCTGGGTGAAGCGACTTCGCCGCATGGGCCTATCCGCGGACGAAGGACCTCTGGAGTTCCTATCGGCCGTCTCCAGAGATCCCTTGACAGCAATGAAGGATGTTGGTTTGGAGATGGCAGGTGGTTCCGGGGAGGCACTGGAAGAGTGGTTGCGAGGGGAGGTGGGGCGGCCCGTTCCAGCATATCGTGCAACGATGGATGCACCGGGAACTGACGAGGATTTCGGTGAAACAATAGATATGCATCTTCGAAAAATGGGTGTAGCTCAGGATGAGATAGAGCAGGCCATGACCGTGTTGCAACAAGAGTTGGAACTAAATATTGACGATGAGCAGGCTGGCGAGAAAGAGGAACCGAACGACCTGCTGAATACACTTTTCCTGCTGCCCCCGCCAGCGATTGAGGAACTGGAGGCGCATTGGCACAACGTGTTCTCCCTCGACAAACCATTTTCAGTTCACGACGAGCCTTTTGGTGGCGAAGACCCTTGGATCGAGGAGCACGAAGAAGCATGGATGGAGTTCCTCGATGACCACCCTGAGGCTTTCGACAGCATCGATATCATCGATGATCTGGCGACCGCCTTGATACAGCATGCTCAATACGACACACAGTGGTTGGACGAGGCTCTTTTAAAGCCACTGCTATTACGGGCTGCCAGCATCATAGACCAGGCACTGATTGAAATCGCGTCGCCGCGTATTGTCTGGACTTTTACTGAGAACCGTCCCGCATTGCGCTGCCTGGCCCGGCTGGTTGGCCTCCATATGAGGGCCGGCGATGAAGCAGACGCAATGGCATGGACCCGACGATTGCTGGCCCTGAATCCTGACGACAACCATGGTTTCCGGGGCATGATTGTGAACCAGATGCTAATTGACGGGGATGACGCTGGTGTGCTGGAGATTGCCGGAAAATACCCGCGTGATATACAACCCGAGATTCCTTATGGACGCGTGCTTTCACTCTACCGGCTGCAGCGTCTGGAAGAGGCACAGGATGCCTTGTACGCAGCGATGGAGAATTTGCCTAAAGTGGTTCGTTACCTTACCGCCAAGCGGGTGCGTACACCAAAGCTGGATCCCAAGGGGGTGCTCTACGGTGGTGATGATCAGGCATGGTTTTACCGCGATGCGATGCGCGACGTGTGGATGGAAACTGCCGGTGCAATTGATTGGCTCAAACAAGCGGCAAAGCAAAGAAAATAATTTGCATTATCTGATCCGGCATTTTTTTGCACCGTAGTCTCGCTAAATCAGCATCAATATTCAGTGTATTTCCTGGCGCTGCCCCGAACTTTTTCCGCCGGGTATTTGGACTCGTTCAATTCAATTTTTTTCTTTGCGGCGCCGATCAAATCAATATCAAGTTGGTGAGCAATTCTTATCAAATAAACAAAGATATCCGCAATCTCCTCTTCGACGGCTGCAAGTTTTTCTTTCGAAAGGTCATAACTTTCGCTTTCCTTCAGCCATTGAAAATGTTCGACGAGTTCACCGGCCTCTACAATCAGAGCCATTGACAGATTTTTTGGTGAGTGAAACTGATTCCAATCTCGCTCATTGGCGAAGTTGTTTATCCGCTCCCTCAGTTCTTCCAGGTCGCTCACTGCATATCCCTGCTTTTCGTTTTGGTGATCATAGCTGATTTATAACACGTGCAATCAGGGTTTTAGCGAAAAGCCTCCTTTTACGGGAAAACTTCTCCAGGGCAATCTGTGGGTTCCAATTTAAATAGCCATCTCATCAAACGGGAGTTGTTCAGTACGGGTTCATCAGCCTGGCGATATTCTGTCTTCGAAGGATCTGGAATCGGCTGAAAAAGGAGATTGAAATGGCCCAGTATATGAAAACCAGGTATTTGCGAATTCTCAGTGTAATATTTTTAGCAGCAATAATGTTGCCTGCCTGCGCCGGACATAAAAACGTCCCATATTCAAACCCCCCATATAACCAGCCGCAGTATGACTATGCGCAGGTGCTGCATGTGCAGCCGGTCACTGAAATCGTGCAAATTCCGGAAGAACGGCAGGTTTGCCGGCAAGAGCCGGTTCAGTATCACGTTCCACAACAACGCTCACCTGTACCGGTGATCTTTGGTTCCATCCTTGGTGGTGTGATTGGCAGTCAGTTCGGCGGTGGTTCTGGTAAAACCGTGGCTACCATTGCCGGAGCCACAATCGGTGGCGCCGTCGCCCAGAATTCCCAGAACCGTCGTTATCCAGCACAGCATTACACCACGCTTGAACAGCGATGCTACATGGAGACCAATTGGTATGACGAGGAACGCGTAGTTGCCTGGGACGTCGACTGGGCATATCAGGGTAAAACCTATCACAGCAGGATGAATGAACACCCGGGTGACCGTATTCGGGTCAGGGTCAACGTGGATCCGGTCTATCCGTGATTTGATATTTGATGTGAACACTCCTGCAGTCAAGGATCCCACCTTAGGAATCCCTTAACTGTGCTATTGGCGGCGCCTGCTCCCAGCGCCGCTTTTTTTAGGCTGTGCAATCAGCAGCAAAAAACTCTGGGAGGCCATCTTTTTCATCGATTCAAGGGCGCCTTCCTGTTTCTTGCCGGCTCCCGCGAACATCGTCATTCCTCGCCGTCCCAGTAATCAA
>PVMK01136407.1_pt1 | contig 37261 bp, 34 predicted proteins | sample 1853481 | NCBI WGS metagenome assembly PVMK01 (sample SAMN08533507, study PRJNA380276) | Marine sediment metagenome, whole genome shotgun sequencing project.
GATGAATATTATCATCGTGCTCACACCCCTGATTGGAATGATGCTGGGTACCATGTATTACTATAACACACGGGATTCTCCTGAGCTGCTATTGGCTCAACCTATTCAGAGAAAGCCAGTTTTCTTAGGCCAATACCTGGGCCTGTCATTGTCAATGACTCTCAGTTTTTTGGTGGGCTTAGGCATCCCATTCATTATATATGGTGTGTTGGTGTCTCCGGAGATATGGAACTTTTCCATGCTGTTACTGGTGGGTGTATTACTGACCCTGGTTTTTACAGCGCTGGCATTCCTGGTGGCTGCGATGTTTGAGAATAAAATCAAAGGATTTGGGGTTGCCATCGTGGTGTGGTTGTCCCTGGCGGTGGTCTATGATGGACTGTTCTTATTGGCTATGATTGTGTTTGAGTCATATCCACTGGAAAATGCGGCACTGGGAATAACCTTGCTCAACCCAATAGATCTATCCCGGATCCTCATTATGCTTAAGCTGGATATTTCCGCTTTATTGGGTTATACCGGTGCAGTATTCAATAAATTCTTTGGCACTTCGCTGGGGTTGTTGGTCTCACTTGGTGCACTCTCGCTGTGGGTATTGGCCCCATTGGGTTTATTCCTAAGGGTGGTGAAGCATAAAGATTTTTAATTACATACGAACATTTATAAATATAAATATAGAGTCATGAAAAATTACAAAATTATTCCTTTGTTATTAGCCCTGTTAATAATTCAATGTACCGGACCGGATCAGAAACAAACTGATACCATGAAAGTAACTGCCACACTGCCAACGGCGGGCGGTCAGGCTTATGTAGTTGACGATGTGTCAGCAATGAATATTGTCCAAATTGCCGCCAGTTCAGATGATCACACCACCTTGGTGGCAGCGGTTGAAGCCGCAGGTTTAGTTAATGTATTGGCCAATAATGGCCCACTTACGGTATTTGCCCCTACCAATGAAGCTTTTGAAAAGTTACCTGAAGGCACGGTGGAGAATTTGTTAAAACCTGAGAATAAAATGGCTCTGGTTAATTTAATTCACTTTCATGCTGCACCGGGTACCTACAAAGGTGATTTGCTTAAAGATGGCATGTTGTTATATCAGGCCCAGGGAGATAAAGTATTGATTGAAAAACAGGAAGACGGATCCGTTACAGTAAACGGAGCAAGGATACTGGCTACAATTGATGCTACCAATGGTGTGGTCCATGTAGTGGACCAGGTATTGCTGCCACCTGAAAAGGACAAATAACACTGATTAACGTTTGATTATTCTTGGGTTGACTACCATCATAAATCATTGTAGATTAAGTGCATCAAGATAACTAAACCGGAAATGCAATTGATCAGTATTGATCAAGATCTAAAATGCTTTCATTGCGGAGATGAATGCGATGCAAGGCCCGTTCATTTTGAAAATAAAAGCTTCTGTTGTAGCGGATGCAAGTCCATTTATGAGATTTTAAAAAGTAGTGATTTAGCTGCTTATTATGAACTTGAATCATATCCCGGTTCACCTCAAACATCGGATAATTATAAATTTGTTTACCTCGACAACCCCGGGATTGTGCAAAAGTTGTTGGACTTCTCATCCCGGGATTTACAAAAGGTAACATTTTACATCCCGTCAATACATTGCAGTTCCTGTATATGGTTGTTGGAGCATCTGCAGCGTTTACACCAAGGTGTTTTGTCCTCCAGGGTTGATCTGGGTGAACGTGAATTATCCGTTGACTACCACCCGGAGCTTTTAACGCTACGTAAGTTGGTGGAACTGCTGTCAGCTATAGGATATGAACCTTCTATTAACCTGGAGGGTCGTACCATTCAAAATACCAGAAATGCCAATCGGAGCCTCATTCTAAAGATTGCGGTAGCGGGATTTTGTTTTGGAAATATAATGCTACTGAGCTTTCCTGAGTACCTGGGTTTGGATCTTGGACTTGACAAAAAGCTGGCGACATGGTTTTCCTGGATTATGTTGTTGTTGTCATTGCCGGTAATATTTTATTGTGCTAGTGGTTACTTCGCATCGGCGATTAAAGGCTTGAGACAAAAGTATCTCAATATTGATGTGCCTATTGTCTTAGGCATTATAGCCCTGGCAGCCAGGAGCTATTACGAGATTTGGTTTGATATAGGGCCCGGTTACTTAGATAGCCTTTCAGGTTTGTTGTTCCTATTGCTGGTGGGCAGGTGGATTCAGAACAAAACCTACTCAAACCTTTCGTTTAACCGGGACTTCAAATCCTATTTTCCATTAGCGGTTACCAGAATTTCTAATGGTACGGAAGCATCAGTACTGGTGGAAGAATTGCAGGTTGATGATGTAATTTTGATTCGCAATAAAGAATTGGTTCCTGCTGACAGTATCTTAATGGACAGGGTGGCTAAAATAGACTATAGCTTCGTTAGTGGGGAATCACAGGTAACCACCCGGCACCAGGGAGATTATATTTTTGCTGGAGGTCGACAAATAGGTCTGAAAGCCCGCTACAAGGTAATAAAAGCTGTTTCTCAAAGTTATCTTACGCAATTATGGAACCACCAGGCCTTTAAAAAAACAAAGCAAGATCCTCGTAAATACCTGATTAATGGCATCAGCAAGTATTTTACCGCGGCGATCCTGGTAATTGCCACTGGTGCAGCAATCTATTGGTGGATGGTTGACCCTGTTAAGTCTGTTTTTGTATTTACTTCGGTATTGATCGTGGCATGTCCTTGTGCATTGGCCATGGCCACACCATTTACTTTGGGTAATGTCATGAGAGTTATGGGAAAAAATATGTTGTATCTAAAAAATGCTCAGGTGCTAGACCGGATGGCAGAAGTAAGTACACTTATTTTTGATAAAACCGGCACGCTGACCCAGCCAGTTAGCAAGCTGACTTTTTCTACCAATCTTGAAGAAAAACAGGCCAGGTGGCTGTCTGTACTTACTGCCCAATCCAGCCATCCGCTAAGTCAGGACATCCATATATATCTAAAACAGTTTTTATTGAAAAGCGGGCATTATGATATATCAGATTACCAGGAACACCCGGGACAAGGCATTTCTGCAATTATTGAAGATCAACTAATTAAACTTGGAGCTGCTCAGTATGTTGGACTAAGCGAGCTTCCAAAGCATGATGGTACATATTATTCCATAAATGGCAGGGTTATAGGAGTTTTTCATGGTTCAAGCCAACTGCGACCAGGTCTGGTAACACTCTTTGAGCGATTGTCGGATAGTTTCAAGTTGGCTTTGCTGTCAGGTGATAATGACGCTGATAGAGTAAAATTGTCTAACCTATTTCCATCAACCAAGTCTTTATTTTTTAGACAAAAGCCATTGGACAAGCTCAAATTTGTTGAAATGCTGCAGGTGAGCGGTGAAAAAGTAATGATGCTGGGAGATGGGCTCAATGATGCGGGGGCGTTACAAAAAAGCGATGTGGGAATCGCGGTTACAGAGCGGCCACATCAGTTTACTCCTGCTTCAGACGGGATTCTTCATGCATCAGCTATTACCCGGCTATTTGATTTTATTCGACTTGCTAAGTGGTCACGGGTAATAATAGTTGCCAGTTTTGGATTGTCTTTTTTATATAACATTGTTGGGTTATCATTTGCTGTATCAGGAAATTTGACTCCGTTAACAGCTGCCATACTAATGCCATTAAGTAGCATTTCGGTGGTGTTGTTTGCCACTGCCACTGTGAATCTGGTCTCCATGAGATTAAAACTTCTTTGATGTGATTTTGATAGTAGGATTGATATTGATCAGTTTAGCCTTGGCCATAGGGTTCTTAGGGGCCTTTTTTTGGGCGGTAAAGGATGGTCAATTCGATGACACTGAAACACCTTCGAGGCGGATGTTATTTGACAGCCGCCCAACCGATAAAAAACTTTAACAAAAAATCTATGGCTCTGGAACAATTTCAATACGATAACAAGATAGTTAAATACTTTTCATTGGCTACCGTGATATTTGGCCTGGTGGGGATGTTGGTGGGGTTGACCATAGCCATTCAACTATTCTATCCCATTTTTAATTTTGATCTTCCCTACACTACTTATGGAAGGATCAGACCATTGCATACCAATGCTATGATTTTTGCATTTGTAGGCAATGCCATGTTTGCCGGGATTTATTACTCTCTACAACGGCTGTTAAAGGCCAGGATGTTTAGCGACGCCTTAAGCTATATTCATTTCTGGGGGTGGCAACTAATAATTGTGGCGGCGGTGGTAAGCCTGCCTCTTGGATTTAGTACCAGCAAGGAATATGCTGAACTGGAATGGCCCATTGACATTGCCATTACCTTGATTTGGGTGGTTTTTGGAATCAATATGATCGGAACCATCCTCAAACGTCGGGAAAAGCATATGTACGTGGCCATTTGGTTTTACATAGCCACATTTGTTACCGTGGCTGTGTTACATGTGGTCAATTCCATGGAAATTCCAGTTAGCTTCATGAAGAGCTATTCCATGTTTGCCGGAGTACAGGACGCTTTGGTTCAATGGTGGTACGGTCACAATGCTGTGGCATTTTTTCTAACAACTCCCTTCCTGGGGTTGATGTACTATTTCCTTCCCAAAGCTGCCAACAGACCGGTATATTCTTATAAATTGTCTATTATTCATTTCTGGTCCCTGATTTTTATTTATATCTGGGCAGGACCCCATCACCTGCTTTATACATCTCTTCCGGACTGGGTCCAGTCACTGGGGATGGTGTTTTCGATTATGTTGATTGCTCCTTCCTGGGGTGGCATGCTCAATGGGTTATTTACCTTGAGAGGAGCCTGGGACAAGGTGCGCGAGGATCCGGTATTGAAATTTATGGTAGTGGCTGTTACTGCCTATGGTATGGTGACCCTGGAAGGACCGTTGTTAGCAATTAAGTCCATCAACGCCGTGGCCCATTATACCGATTGGATCATAGCACACGTCCATGTGGGTGGGCTTGGGTGGAACGGTTTTCTTACCTTCGGCATGCTTTATTGGATGATTCCAAAAATGTGGAATACTAAACTGTATTCATTGAAGCTCGCCAATTTCCATTTTTGGATCGGCACACTGGGAATTATATTTTATGCATTACCGATGTACTGGGCAGGGATTACCCAAAGCTTGATGTGGCAAGAGTTTAATGAGAATGGTCAATTACAATATCCCAATTTTTTGGAAACTGTTGTCCAAATTGTTCCGTTATACATGACCCGGGCAGTCGGTGGTGCCATGTTCCTCACAGGAGCAATAGTGATGACCTACAATTTAGCTAAAACTGCCATGCAGGGCACCTTTATGGCGAATGAACCGGCTGAGGCTTATGCACTGGAGAAATCTCAGACCACTAGTGGCGGGTGGCACCATGCTTTAGAAAGTAAGCCTGTCATGTTTACTATATTGACTGTTGTGGCTGTTTTAATCGGTGGAGTGATCGAAATGGTACCTACTTTTCTTATTAAATCAAATGTACCCACCATTGCCAGTGTGAAGCCCTATACCCCGCTGGAATTAGAGGGTCGGGATATCTATATCCGAGAAGGTTGCGTAGGTTGTCATTCGCAAATGATACGTCCGTTCAGGGATGAAACACTGCGTTACCAGGGTGAGTATTCCAAAGCCGGAGAGTTTGTCTATGATCATCCTTTCTTGTGGGGATCCAAACGTACCGGACCGGACCTGCATAGGGTGGGAGGGAAATATCTTGATTCGTGGCATTATCAACATATGCTTGACCCTACCAGCATGTCTCCTGGCTCCCTCATGCCCGCTTATCCATGGTTATTTGAACAGGTTATAGACCGCGACCTTGTGCCTGATAAGATTGTAGTCATGCAAAAACTTGGAGTTCCTTATGAACCGGGATACCAAACGATCGCCTTACAGGATCTGGACATACAGGCAAATAATATTGCCAGTAACTTGGCTTCGGAGCTGGACGGTATCGATAAAGTATTGCCAGATCTGGAGATAATAGCTCTGATTGCCTATTTACAACGATTAGGTATAGATATTAAAGGAAACCCCACTGCGTCCATTGATTCACATACTCAGAAAGGAGAATAGTCATGTTTAAACATTATTTTGAACTCATCGAGAATGTATCCGTCTGGCCCATTGTTTCATTGTCAATATTTTTGGGGTTTTTCCTGATCCTGATCATATGGTTATTCAAAGTAGATAAAGATTATATCACCAAAATGAAAAACCTTCCACTTGATGATCAATCACCTGCTAAGCGGAAAGGCAGCTCAAAATTGAAGATGCTCATTGGCTTGTTAGCAGTGGTTATTTTGCCTGAAACTTTATTTGCTCAGGAATCAACCAACTCCGGGATTGACCCGGAAACTTTGGTCATCTGGCTGGTATTGATAGTGGTGGTAATTTCCATTCTGGTTTTGATAGTGGCCATATATACTTTGAACGTGCTGAAGATTGCTCTGAAAGGAGATAGATTTATTGTACCTGAAAGAGAGAGCAACTGGTCAAAGTTCTGGGATCGATTTAATAAGAGGGTTCCTGCGGAGAAGGAAGCCACTATTCTACTTGACCATAATTACGATGGCATTCGTGAACTTGACAATCATTTGCCTCCCTGGTGGACAGCTTTCTTCTACTTAAGTATGGTATTTGCGGTAATATATATGCTCGTTTATCATGTGTTTGATATGGCCCCGCTACCGGGCGAACTTTATGATATCGAAGTAGCTGAGGCCAAAACGGTTGCCGCTGCCAGGCTGGCTGGCGGTGATGCCGCCGGTGATGGAATTGATGAGGCCACCGTTACTTTCAGTGATGATGCTGTGGTTATTGAGAACGGTAAAAAGATTTATGATATGCAATGTGCTTCATGTCACAGGGACGATGGTGGAGGAAATATAGGTCCAAATATGACGGACGCTTACTGGATACATGGCGGCAGCATGGGTGATATTTTCAAAATAATAAAATACGGGGTACCACAAAAAGGGATGATCTCATGGGAAGCATTGCTAAGCCCTGCTCAAATGCGGGATGTGGCTTCCTATATTATGTCATTGGCAGGGTCTGATCCTCCCAACGCCAAAGCACCCCAGGGTGATTTATATGAGGGTGACGCTTCCACCGGATCTGAATCAGAGCCCGAAGCTGACTCCGATCCGGTAGCAGCGGTGCCAACCGAAGCTACTTCCGGGCAGCTTTTATAGGGAATGGAGGATCTTTATCAATATGACCAGGAATACCGCGATTCCCTTGCCACGGTAGATGCCGCTGGCAATCGGGTATGGGTATATCCTAAAAAGCCAAAAGGTCGCCTGCATAATTTAAGGATCCTGGTAACGGTGGTATTGTTGGGTTTACTCTTTGCCGGGCCTTTCATTAAGATAAACAGTCAGCCACTACTACTTCTAAATATATTCCAAAGAAAGTTCATCATTTTGGGGCAGGTATTTTGGCCGCAGGACTTTGTTCTGTTTGGCCTTGCCATGATCACTTTCTTTGTTTTCGTAATTCTATTTACCACTGCCTTTGGTCGTATTTGGTGTGGTTGGGCCTGTCCTCAAACCTTATTTATGGAGATGGTATTCAGAAAGATAGAGTACCTGATAGAGGGTGATGCCAATCAACAACGAAAATTGAATTCAGCGCCCTGGACAACTCAAAAACTTTTCAAGAAATCGTTTAAGCACCTGATATTTCTGGCAATATCGCTGCTGATTGCTCATTTACTTATGGCCTACATTATCGGTGTTGATCAGGTCAAGGAGGTGGTGGCGGCAGGACCTGGAGCGGAACTAACCGGTTTTCTTGGGTTGCTTTTGTTTACCGGCATATTCTATGGAGTGTTTGCCTATTTTAGGGAACAGGCTTGTACCGTTGTTTGTCCCTATGGGCGTCTGCAAGGAGTGCTGCTAAATAAAGAGTCCATCGTTGTTGCTTATGATTGGTTAAGAGGTGAACCCAGAAGTAAGTTGCGAAAGGGGTCCCTGATCGAAGACCAGGGCGACTGCATCGATTGTAAACTATGTGTACATGCCTGCCCGACAGGGATAGATATACGCAATGGCACCCAAATGGAATGCGTAAACTGTACGGCATGTATTGATGCCTGTAATCAAGTAATGGAAAAAGTACAGCGACCTAAGGGTCTTATACGATTTGATTCCTATACTGGCATAGAAGGTGGAAAGCCATTAAAATTTACCGCCCGGCTTGTAGGTTATACGGTAATTCTGGTGGCGTTAATGGGTTTACTGTCGTATCTGCTGATCAGTAGAACGGACGTAGAGACTACCGTGCTGCGGGTACCGGGCCAAATGTTTCAAAGGACGCCGGATGGAAACATCAGCAATTTATATAGTATTCAGGTAATCAATAAGACATTTGATGATATTGCCTTGAATATCAAGTTATTAAATCATGAACACGCTGCTATTACCAGGGTTGGTGAAGCAACGCTGTTGGTACCGGCCAATGGCATGGTAAATGGCGTGTATTTTGTGGAAATTCCATCAAGCCAAATATCTAAGGCTAAAACACCAATAATGTTAGGGGTATATAGAGGAGAGGAATTGATAGAGAAAGTAAAAACCAACTTTCTAGGACCGATAACGAGATAAATCAATGAATTGGGGTTATAGAATATTTTTCGCTTTTGTGGCATTTACCATGTTTTTGGGAGTTTTGGTGTATAGATCATTCCAATCCAAAGTTAATCTGGTATCTCAGGACTATTATAAACAAGAGATAGTCTTCCAGGATAAAATTGATAAAATCAGCAATGAGAGATCACTTGAGCAGTCAGTAGGTATCACACAAAATTCGGAGCTGAGTGAATTTAGTATCATCTTTCCGTTAGAGTTAGCAGTACAATCAGGAACAATACATTTATACAGGCCATCTGATGCCTCTATGGACAGAAGTTGGGACTTGCAGCTGGACCGGGAGCATGCTCATAGCATTTCCACAAAGTCGTTGGCAAGTGGATTGTGGATGGTACAAATAGAATGGCAGGACCAGTCAAAATCTTATTATAAGGAGCTTAATATTTATTTGCCATGATGTGGAGTGCATTGGTATTGGGGCTAATGGGAAGTTTGCACTGCCTGGCCATGTGCGGCCCGCTGGTGTTGGCTTTGAACGCAAAAAAGCGCCAGACTGCTCTGGAGAAATTCTATTACAATGTGGGAAGAATATCTACATATTGCCTATTAGGAGTGATAGCAGGATTGTTCGGAAGCGGTTTAGAATGGGCCATTGGCCAACAATTTCTATCAATTACCTCCGGCAGTTTGTTGCTTTTCGGTTTGATCATCTCCTGGATGAGGCCTGATAATCGCATTCCATGGATTCCAAAATTATTAGCCCGGATTAAACTCAAAATGAATAGAATGTTGAATGGCCATTCAGGAAATATGTGGTGGTTTGGTGTATATAACGGGATGCTTCCTTGTGGACTTACCTATGTTGCCCTGGCTGCGGCCATTGCCACAGGAGACCTGCTCCATGCCATATTATACATGGCATTGTTCGGCATTGGCACCAGTCCCATGATGTGGATGATTGTCAGCAGTTTTCAGCGTTTGAAATTGTCTTGGGTCTCGGGAAATAAAATAGTAAGGGTGTTTACCTGGCTTTTGGCAATTTTACTAATAGTAAGAGGACTGGACTTGGGGGTGCCTTATCTAAGCCCTGGAATTAATTCGGAACATACCATGCATACGGCTTTTTGCGACTAGAAAATTATGGGTGAACTGAATGTATTACCGGTAGTACAAACCACGGACCTAAGGGACTACACCCGGTTGCTTTTTAAAGATGTGGAGGCCCTGGAGCAGATGATTTCCCAGGGAATGATTGAAGAAGGAGTCCAGCGTATAGGGGTAGAACAGGAGTTATGTTTAATCAACCAGCACGCTGCACCCGCGCCCCTTGTTGAAGAGTTACTGGCAATAATCGATGATCCGCATTTTACTACAGAGTTAGCGAAATTCAATCTTGAGATAAATCTTGATCCCATTCACCTGTCGGGTCAATGTTTTTCAAATTTGGACAAGGAGCTTAGGCGCCTGTTAGATGCCTGTGAAAAAGCTGGCACTCAATTAGACTGTTACCCACTATTAACCGGTATTCTACCCACTATTCGTGCCGAGGATCTGGGAATAAGTTCTATGACCGAACGCAAGCGTTACCGGGCATTGAACCAGGCGATATTGGATATGCGTAAAACCCCACAGGTGTTTCATATTCAGGGAACCGATGAATTGTCCACCCGCTCGGATTCAGTGATGTTTGAAAGTTGCAATACCAGCTTTCAAATTCATTTTCAGGTGGGGGCCAATGATTTTGTATCCAGCTATAACTGGGCCCAGGCCATTGCGGGGCCGGTGCTGGCAGCCTGTACTAATGCCCCGATCTTTTTAGGAAAACGACTATGGCATGAAACCAGAATTGCCTTGTTCCAACAGGCAACAGATACCCGGGGTTATCAGGAAGAATTAAGGAAAACCAAGCCAAGAGTGACATTTGGTGATGGATGGCTTCGCAAGGACGTTGTTGACATTATAAAAGATGATATTTCTACCTATAGACCGTTGGTATTGGCAAATGAATTGCCAAATTCCATGGAGCAGTTATCTGATGGCCAGTTGCCCAAACTAAAAGCATTATCCATGTTTAATGGTACAATTTACCGCTGGAACCGGCCATGTTATGGGGTTACCGATGGAAAGCCACATTTAAGAATTGAAAGTCGTTATCTTCCTTCTGGACCTTCGGTATTAGATGAAATTGCCAACACCATATTTTGGGTAGGTTTAATGAACGGTATGCAGCCAGAACATCAGCGGGTATCACAACATATGGAGTTTCATGAAATTAAAACCAATTTCATTAAGTCTGCTCGCCATGGCCTGGGGGCAAGACTTGAATGGATGGGTAAAGAGTATGATGCTAAAGAATTGATTATAAATCAATTGATACCAATAGCAAAAGAAGGACTAAATAAGGCAAAAATTGCATCTACAGATCAGGAAAAATATCTTGGAATCCTCCAGGAACGGGTTCGATCGGCAAAAACAGGCGCTACCTGGACATTGAATTCGTTTAACAGTTTAATAAGATCCAATCCGGAAGACACCGCCCTGGCAGGTATAACGGAGACTATGAGGAAAAGGCAGCAAGAGAATTTACCCGTGCATCTATGGGAGATTGCAAACCAGGATGAGATTTGCGATGGTCCTCATCGGTACCAAAGAATAGATCAAATAATGTCGAAGAAGTTATTTACGGTATTTGAGCAGGATCTGATTGACTTGGTTCCCAACATTATGAAGTGGAACCAGATTAGACATATGCTGGTGGAAAATCGACAAGGGGAATTGGTAGGGTTAGTTACTCTGGGTAGACTGGGGAAATACTATGCGGAAAACAAAGATCAGGCACCGGTGAATGTAAAAGAGGTTATGGTTAAAAATGTCATCACCGTAAATCCTGACACCAAAACATTACAGGCCATTCGATTAATGCAGAAACATCGCATTGGATGTCTACCTGTATTGAATCAAGACCAGAAGCTGGTGGGTATAGTCACAGAGAAAGATCTACTGCAGGTGGCAGTCTCTTACCTCACTCAATGAAAATAGTTTACCGTTTCTTCACTCACCGGTCTTTAAAAAAGTCCCTGACCTTGGCCTTGATCTGATTATCGGTAATGCGGCCACAGGATTCTACCGCCAAAATTTTTTCAGATTGTCGTGGTTCTTTGTTCATTTCCTGCTCTAAGCCAATTTTAGCCTGAGATGGCCCCATTATGTAAATTCCATCACGATGCGATAGTTTTTCAATAATGGATTGGTAATACTGCTTTTCTTGCTGTTGGCGGCGGCGTAAATGTCCGGTCTCGGAAATTGCCTCCTGGGATCCATAGGGAGTGGATGTCCCACTACCACCAACCGGGTGAGATTCATCAACATTTGAAGATAAATGGAGTATTTTTTCTGAACCATCATCTAAGTAGACAATATAGGCATCGCGCGAGTCCAGCCATATACCAGCTGGTTTTTGAATATTCTTCATAATTCCATAATATTTTGAATTTCTGCTACGGCACTTTCCGGTAACTCAATACCGCCAGCCGCCAGGGTTTCAGTTAATTGCTGAGGATTACGTGCCCCCACAATAGCGGAAGTTACACCAGGCCAACGTAGTACCCACACTATGGACAACTGGGCCACGGTAATATTAAGATCTTCCGCAATGACTTTTAATCGTTCTACAAGATTTAAATTCTGGGTTAGTTTAGGTTCATTGAAGTTGGGATCGTTTCTGCGATGATCGTCTGAGGGAAAAGCAGCCACTCGCTCTCTGGTAATTTTTCCCGTTAATAAACCTTTGTACATGGGGCTGTAGCATACCACACCAATATCATTAGTTTCACAATACGCCCGTAGCTCGTTTTCAAAGGTTGGGGCAATCATACTATAGGGTGGTTGCAATGACACTGGCTTTTGAATGGCACTAATTTGTTTCAATTGTTCAACATTATAATTGGATACGCCGATATAGCGTACCTTTCCTTCTTTCACCAATTCCGTCATGGTTTCCCATCCTTCTTCAACTTGCTCCTCCGGCTCCGGCCAGTGGACCTGGTATAAATCGATCACATCAACCTGAAGCCTTTTCAAACTGTTTTCGACTTCTTCTTTGATGCTTTCTCTGGTTTGTATTTTTACAATATTTCCTTCACTGTCCCAGTTACGCGCGCACTTGGTGGCTATGATTGGACGGTTTGACATTCCTTTCAGAGCTTTTCCGACAATTTCTTCTGCATGTCCCAATCCGTAAACCGCTGCGGTATCAATCCAGTTAATACCGCTATCAATTGCCTTGTGAATGGCTGCAATGGATTGATCGTCATCCTGCGGCCCCCACCCGAATTTCCACCCGGCACCACCCTGTGCCCAGGTCCCCAGACCGATGACGGTTAGTTCAAGATCTGAGTCTCCAAGTTTTCTTGTCTTCATATTATTCTTAGCATTCGCGAATATTAAAATTTAAGTTGCAATTTACCATTTCAATGATCAATATTAAAGTTTCCAAATACATACCGACATACGCGATATTGTTAATATTAGCCTTTGCCGGTTGTTCAACCAAAACCGACATCAACTGGCCGGTATATCTGGGTGATCACCACAGTTCTCATTTTGTTGATGCAGTACAGATCACCAGGGAGAATGTTTCAAACCTGCAGGTTGCCTGGACATTCGAAGGGGGAGAGGCAGATCCTAAAGGTCGCTCTCAGATTCAATGTAATCCCCTGATCAATGATCTGGGTGAGGAAAACAACCTTGGCGAAGAGTATCCTGAAAAAGTAAAAGAGCTGGAAGGTCTGATGCAATCCGCTCATACACCCTCAACTGATTTTCCATTAGCAATAGATATCACTAATTAAGCCGCAAAAAAAAGAAATCACTACATCAAATCCTGACCCAGGCATTAATTATAATAATTTTTACTTTTGCCCAGGTAGGGGCACAACCTTCAAAGAATCTGGTGGAAGTACAGGTTGCCCCCACCAAATCGGACTGGACTTACCAATTGGGTGAAAAAGTTACTTTCGAAGTAAGAATTTTAAAAAACGGTCTGCTGCTTACTGATTCCGAGATACGTTATCAGGTAGGTCTGGAAAAAATGCCGCCGACAAACCAGGGGAACCAGCAGCTGAAAGAGGGAAAAACCACCATTAAGGGTGGAACCTTGAATCAACCCGGCTTCCTACGTTGCGAAGTATGGGTAGAACATCAGGGAGTTACTTATCATGACTGGGGTACTGCAGGATTTGACCCGGAGGACATTAAACCTACAGTAAAAATGCCTGAGGACTTTGATCAGTTCTGGACTGATGCTAAGGAAGAATTGGCAAAGGTTCCCATAGATGCCAAAGTTACACTGGTTCCGGAGTTATCGACCGCAGATATTAATGTCTACCATGTAAATCTTCAAAATATTAAAACCCCGCAGGCATGGAGAGGAAACAGCAGAGTATATGGCATGTTATCAATGCCAAAAAAACCAGGAACGTACCCGGCGATATTAGGTGTTCCGGGAGCTGGTGTAAGAAGTTATGGTCGGGATGACCGAGCGGCCAATGGGGTTATCGTATTCAAAGTTGGTATTCATGGGGCTTTAATGATAATGTCTGCCCTCCAACATCTATGTACGCTGCTTATAACTCAATAACTGCTCCAAAGGAGTTGCATACGTTTCTTGAAACAGAACATTGGACCTTTCCTGAGCAAAGAGACCAGGGTAACCAATGGTTGTTTAATAAACTGGGGGTAAGTACTGAATAGCATATGGGGAGTAACTGAATGCCAGTTTCCCATAAACATTCGTGATTAGTAATTTATAATTCGTAATTTGTTCTCATGTCCCAATCAGGCAAACTTGCTGCTATCATATTTGCCGTCATCATCGGTTATACGGTGGTGGACAAGAAAAGATGTGACAACGTCATTTACGGTTTAACGGGCTGCCCACGGAATGATCTATAATACATTACATGTACACTGGCCTGAACGTCCAGTTAATTTAGCATTATCTTAGCCCACAATGTTCTTTGTATATCATAAATTATGATCAGGTTACTTATTACCATATCATTTATTTTTGGCTTATTTCAGGTAAGTACCGGACAAGAACTGGAAGAAAAAGTGCAGTTTCTAACAGAAAATACTGGAACTGTTAATGGCAAAAAAAAGGTATATGACCAGGAGTTTTCTCAAAGCACAGATCATCCATATGTAATATCGGTAAAGATTACTGATACAAACAGCGGGGATGAAATTGTCAAAACAGTAAATACACAAGACCTAAATCCATCCCGGATATTCTTCGAACCTAAGAAAGACATTGTTCAAATTATTGGTCAGGTTAAGGCCGATAAAAGACTTATCAAAATCGTTGAGGATGGGGAAATCCAAATCTACGAGAGTAAAATTATTTTCTATGCTGCTGGTATCGAGGAAGCTCGAGCATTAACCGATGCATTGGAAAGTTTAGTTGAAATGGCAGATAAAAAGATCGAAGGTGAAAAATCGTCAGGATTAAATAAGCGAGAATTGCTAGCATACTTTGAAAAGGCCACAGGCAATGTAGTGATCAATGATGAAAGGTATCAACAGAAATTCACTTATGAGGAAAATAACTCAAATATCATAACGGTGGAGATTGAAAATGTAACTAAGGGGACAAAAGAGGAATTTCAAGTCAATGCTGCAGATCTCTATCTCAACAGAATAGATTTTGACACCAAACGCAATCAGGTATTAGTATTTCTAAAAACTAAGGCAGATAGTAGGCTGATATCTTACGTTAAGGATGGTGAGATGGGGAATTACATTAATGGGTTTGAGATTTTTATGCAGTCCATTGAAGATGCCCGGACTTACACGTCGCTACTAAAGGAGTTTGTCCAAATCGCAGAAAGCGAAGAAAGGACTGATTTTGCCAACTTTTCTCATGATCAATGCAAAGACTTTTTGACTCAACACATCGGAAAAGTAGTTATTAACCAAGATGCGTATGAGCAGAGTTTTACAATTGATCCGGAAAACTCATTGATTTTTCAAATCAAATCCCGAGACATTTCCAAAGGGGAGGACCTTACCTATGCGGTCAATGCCGCCTATCTGCATAAAGGACGAACGCAATTTGATACAAAAAAGAATGCCGTATTAATTGAGCTTCGTACGGACAACGATCGTAAATTAATCAGTACGAAAATGGGAGAAGATGCTGCCAATTACTCAAACACAGTAATTTTGCGGGTCCAGGATATTGAAGCTGCCAGAGACATTTCAGAAGTGTTTACTCGTTTTAAGGAACTGGCCCGCGAGGAGATGGACAAACAAACTGCTTTTTCAGGAATTGATCAAGCCGAAAGATTCATTATTGAGTCCGTTGGCAAGTTGGTAATCAATACAGACACTTACTTGCAATCAATAAAACTTGATAATGAGAATATATGCCTTTACAATTATGAATTTACCAATGTCTCAAAAGACGTTCAATACAATTATGAATTTAACTTTCTGGACATTGATGTTCATAAAATCCAATTTAATACTAAGGGAAACCAAGCTATAGTGATCTTGGAAGTACGTGGCAGGAATAAGTTGATTAAGACCTATAAAGATGGTGAAACAGATAAATATGTTTATCAATTTCAAATTCTGGCCCAAGACATCGAGCAGGCCAGAACTTTGGTTTCTGCTTTTAAGTTGAAAACGGAATCTTGTGAGAAAGAGTGACCAAGAAATCAAGTTTCTCAATCTAGTTTCTTATTATTATGTCCCAATCCTGTCAACTAGCAGCTAAACTTACCAGCAGTCTGTAAAGTTTGAATCAATATGAAGATGAGTTATTCAAAGTAAACCCAGATGTTATGAAAAAGAGACTTTTATTGTTTTGTGCTTTTGTATTACTTGGTTTTTATTCAAGATCGCAGCATGTGGTTTGGCCAGCCGAGCGTATTCAGGAATTAACATCTGAATGGGCCGGTGATCGTACGCCGGATGGAAGGCCAAAAGTTTCTGATCAGCTCCTGGAGAGATTGAAGGCCCTTTCTATGGAGGAAGTTTGGGGCTCATTGCGTTCCAAAGGATATCAGAATCAATTCGAGAATTTTGCGGGTACCTTTGAAAATGGATGGCAGATTCTACATCCTGAACAGGTAATGACCGGCCGTGTTCTTACAGCACAGTTTATGCCATTAAGAAAAGATTTTGACAACTATGTTCAAAAACAGGCCGAAGAGGAAGGTACAAAAACACCGGTAACCAATTATGCCCCCATAATTAAATTATTGGATGGTGATGTTTATGTAGCGGATAGTTATGGTAAAATGGTCGAAGGTACCCTGATTGGTGATAACCTTGGAAATGCTATTTATAATGCCGGAAAAAGAGGAGTTATATTTAACGGATCGGTAAGGGATGTGGAGGGCCTATCTCAGATTGAAGGGTTTAATGCCTGGATAAGGGGTTCAGATCCTTCCGCAATTAAACATATGATGATTGCCAGTATTAATGGACCTATTCGCATTGGCCGGGTAACGGTATTGCCAGGTGATGTAGTACTTGCCAAAACCACGGGGGTGGCCTTTATCCCACCTCATCTGGTTCAGCAGGTGGTAGTATCTGGTGAGTATACAGCTTTACGAGATGAGTTCAACGTCTTTTGCATGGAGACAAAGAAATACCAATATATTAACGAAGCGTTTGTGGTAGATCGTGAGGTATTTGAAAAGGATTTTCAGCAGTGGCTGGATGAATATCCAGATTTACCTATGTCTAACGAAGAGTTAGCTGAGTTTCAGGAAGCACGAAAAAATAAAAACCCATAAGATGTTGTCAATCAAACTGAAATTGGTGGTAATCCTATCCGTTATCATTCTAATAGATTGTAATGCGCAGTTCAGTTTAAACCCAGCGGAAGGCGCGAGAAGTGGAAGCGTTCAGTACATTTATAGTCTGGATAAAATTACTTCTCCTGTAGAATATAAAATTGAAGGAACGCCATATTTAACTGATACTTATTTAAAAAGCCATGTGTATTCCCACAAGGGTAACTTTTCTGATATCGACATGCGCTATAATATTTTCTATGAACGGATGGAATTTAAGGAAAAAGATTTGCTGTATGCCATTGACCCGGATTCAAAAATAAAAAAAATTGTGCTTGGTACCCAAACTTTTGTAGTCGACAACTATGAACTTAAAGGCAAAACGGCTCCAGCGTATTTCTTACGGTTGGATAGCGGAAGAGTAACCTTAATGACAAAATTGAGGGTCATCTTTAAGGATCGGCAACAAGGAAAACCAATAGAAGGCGACATTCCAGCAAAATATTCACGAATGGCAGATATTAACTACTTTAAGCTTGGTGATGGGCCTCTGATAAAGGTTCGCAGCATCAAAAAACTAATTGCTGAACTACCTGATCAAAAAAAGGAGATGGAAGAATTCGCCAAAAAAGAAAAAATATCAGCCAACAAGGCAGAAGAACTTACAAAGTTTATTCAATATTATAATTCCTTGAAATAGATTGCGGCGCAACAACCAGAATACGGAATTTTCATGCAAATACACGTGTAAATAATTTTATATTTGCACGTATTACTACACGTGTCTTTATAAATTAATTGCACGTGTAGAACTTTCGATTTCAAGCGCAATACCCTCGTCCTACGCCTAGCGCCTTGCGCTATACGTCCTCCACCACAATCTCTATCTTTTCGATGGCATCACCTTGTTGAATATCATCTATTACTTCGGCACCTTTAACAACTTTCCCAAAAACCGTGTGCTTTTTGTCCAGATGACTGGTGTTTGTTCTGCTATGGCAAACAAAAAATTGAGAACCTCCGGTATTTTTTCCGGCGTGGGCCATTGATAATACGCCCCGATCATGATATTGATTGTCACCATCAAGCTCGCAGTCAATGGTATACCCGGGTCCTCCGGCGCCTGTTCCCTCCGGGCATCCTCCTTGAATGACGAAATCCGGGATAACACGGTGCCAGGTCAACCCATCGTAATATCCATCTTTTGAAAGTTTGATAAAGTTAGCCACCGTTTTTGGAGCGTCTTTTCCGAAAAACTCGACTTCCATAATGCCTTTACTGGTAGTGATTATTGCTTTTTCCATTTATGTTATCTGTTTGGCTGCAAAAATAGTCCAGTTCTATTTACTTGCTAGGTTTCAGGGGAATTATTTTGTTGATTAGTATAGTTGCAAATTTTCCAGATGATGCACGATAGTTATATAAATTGTTATAGTTAAATTTTAGAATGAAAAAGATTTCCCGGCGTTCATTCGTATCCCATTCCAGCGCCCTGATAGCAGCTTGTATGACTCCAGCATGCATCACCCCTGAACCAAAACAAGAAGATCAACCATCCACTTTGGATCGTGCGAACCGTGAGCATCCAGCTGAAGGTTTGAAACGGGAAAATATCACCATCACTGATATCAAAGTCACTCCTCTTTCTTACAAGCATGATGGTGAATTCCTTTGGCGATGTGCCGGGCTATATGTTTGGAAATCCGACGCTGCCTTGGTCCAGGTTTTTACCAATAAAGGCATAGTCGGTATTGCAGAAGGCAGCCCCTATCGGGGACCGGATAAATTGAAAGCTTATACCGACAAATACATAACTCCGATGCTGAAAGGAGCCAATGTTTTTGATGTCGATTTTTTGACTAATAACCAGGGCCATAACTCCATAGCCCAAGGAGCCTGGGCTGGAGTCAATAATGCCCTCTGGGACGTTCTAGGAAAGGCCAAAGGAGTACCCGTTTATAAGCTTCTTTCTAGTGATAGCGATCCAACTGATAAGGTGAAGATATACGCCAGTGGAGGAGTTAGTCATGCCTGGTATGATCACGGCGATGAAGCACTTATCGCAGAAGCCCTCAAGTATAAGGAAGCAGGTTATGATACCTTCAAGTTTCGCAATGGCACCAGCTGGAAATATAGTGGATTGACCATGCAACAATACATTCCCATTTTGGAACGGTTGCGACAAGCAGTAGGACCGGATTTTAAACTGGTTATTGAGAAATTCCCCTGGGAATTTGAGACAATTCTCAATGAATTGTGCCCGGTTCTGGAGGAGCTGGAATTTTATTGGTATGAAGAACCGGTGCCCTGGACGGATCCGGCATCGTTAGAGAAGCACATCGCCATTAACGAGGCCATGCCATCAGTCATGGTTTCGGGTGGAGAAAGCTGGTGGAACCGCCACCAGGTACGACCTTATGTGGCCGCCAAAGCCATGAACATCATTCAAACCGATGCTAATCTAAGTGGGATTACTGAGGGATGGCACATTGGCCAAACCATTCACAAACATGGTCAGTATTATTGCCCACACAATTGGGTAGGGGGCCTTACAACTATCGCCAACATCCATCTGGTCGCCGGTGTGCCTTCCGGCCATATGTGCGAACTCAACCAGACCTTCAACCCGCTCAAATGGGAAATTTTTAAAGACCCTTATCCAATCGAAAACGGAATATTGACCATTCCTGATAAACCTGGTTTCGGTGTGGATTTAATCGATGACTTTGAAAAGAAATTTCCATGGACACCAGGGCCCTATTACAAAAAGAATCCTGTTTTTAAAGGACTGGATCTACCCATCTGGTGGAGTTGAATGAATACCTGCTTATAATAAATCGATTTATGAATATATTGGCAAACATGAAGAATAGGGTAATAATACAAATTGCATATATGGTAGTGTGGATTTTAATGATCTTGCCAACAAATGCCATTTCACAGGCCATTGAAATTAGCATGGACTATCCCCAGTATTGGTCCTACCAGGGTGAACCGGTGTTACTTCTGGGAGGTAGCGTTGAGGACAACCTGTTTCAAATTCCAAACCTGGAAGAGCATCTGGATCTGTTAAGCTCTGTAGGGGGTAACTACGTGCGAAATACCATGTCGTCCAGGGACCCGGGCGATCTGTGGCCATTTTATTTTGATGAAGAAAGCAAATTGTATGACCTGGAAAAGTGGAACGAGGCCTATTGGCAGCGGTTTGAGAATTTCCTGAAGCAAACGGCTAAACGAAACATAATAGTACAAATTGAATTTTGGGCCACCTTCGATTATTACCGGGACATCTGGGAAAAGAATCCATTTAATCCCAAGAACAATATTAGTTATGACGCGGCTAGGGTAGATCTTCCTGAAGAGATACCTACCCACCCCATTTTTACTGACAATCCATTCTTTTGGAGCATACCCAAGCAAAACAACAACATGCGGTTACTGTGGTACCAGCAAAGGTTTCGTGGACAAATTGCTTTCATATTCCCTGAACTATGGAAATGTTCTATACTGTATTGACAATGAGACTTCGGTAACAGCCTTATGGGGTCGGTTTTGGTCGGAGTATATAAAGAAAAAGGCCCTGGAAGTTGGTCGCAAGGTATTTGTGACGGAAATGTGGGACCCCTGGGACCTCGATCATGTCAGTCATAGAGAAACATTTGATCATCCGGAAACATATGACTTTGTGGAAATTTCGCAGAACAATCATCAAAAGGGCCAGCAACATTGGGACAATGGTCTAAAGCAGATAGATCGATTGAATAATATGGGGTATCTGCGTCCGGTAACCAATGTTAAAACTTATGGGAACGATGGGGGCCGGCACGGTAGTACTCAAAATGGATTGGAACGCTTTGTTCGGAGCGTATTGTTTGGGTCGGCTGCGGTGCGGTTTCATAGACCAAACTCAGGACAAGGTCTGGGAGAGAAAGCGCAGGCCTTTATAAAATCAATGAGACAATTGTCCGATCGGATGGATTTCTTTAATGCCAAACCGCGTAATGATTTATTGGCCGATAGAGCAGACAACGAGGCTTATTGTCGCGCAATTGAAGGAAAATCCTATGCCATTTATTTTACCGCAGGGGGAGCGGTCACCCTGGATACATCAGGAGCTGATGGGTCCGCAGAAATAGCATGGTTGGATGTTCTAAAGGCGCAGTGGTCTGAAGGAAAAAGTGTTGATGTACAGGAAAAATTGAGTATTCAGACGCCTGGTGATGGTCAATTTGTGGCGCTTATCAAGATCAATTAGTTATAAATTAACTCAATATGAAAATTATACTTTTTGTACTATTGGCTGTCTTTAATATTTCAGGGCAAACGACCCAAAAAGACGCTAAAACAGTAGTGACAATCCAGAATGACCAGTTTTTGATTAATGGTGAACTGACCTATAAAGGCAGGTATTGGAATGGGTACAAAGTTGAGGGCTTACTGTTCAATTCAAGAATGGTACAGGGGGTCTTTGATGATTTAAACCCTGAAACCAGGGGAAAGTTTGAATACCCTGATACCGGAGTTTGGGATGCTAAGAGAAATACCGACGAGTTTGTGGCCGCCATGCGTTCTTGGCACCAACATGGCATGTTGGCAATTACTTTAAATCTTCAAGGAGGAAGCCCAACGGGTTATAGCAACCAGCAGCCCTGGCGAAACTCTGCATTTGACGAAAAAGGTGGACTTCAAAAGTCCTATATGAAAAGGTTGGAGCAAATTCTAGACAAAGCTGATAAGTTGGGCATGGTGGTTATTTTGGGTTACTTCTATTTTGGACAGGACCAATACTTTGAGAATGAAACCGCAGTCATGAATGCCGCCTACCAGGCTACAAATTGGATTTTAGACAAGGGATATGGCAATGTAGTGATAGAAGTGGCTAATGAATGTAATAACCGCAATTATGAACAGGCTATTATAAAAGCCGATCGCATTGATCAATTAATGCGTCAAATTAAAAGTATAGAATTGGATGGCCGTCGATTATTGGTTGCCACCAGCTACAATGGTAACACATTGCCCACACCAAACGTGGTAAAGGAATCGGATTTCATCTTGATTCATGGCAATGGAGTGAATGACCCCAATCGGATCTCTGAAATGGTGGAGCAAACCAGACAAATTGAAGGTTACCGAACCATGCCCATAGTGTTCAATGAAGATGATCACTACGATTTTGATCAGGAAAATTGTAACATGACCGCTGCGTTAAAATCATATGCTTCCTGGGGGTTTTTTGATTTTCGCCGATCAGGAGAAGCATTCAATGAAGGATTTCAAAGTGTTCCAGTAGACTGGAGCATAAACTCTGACCGAAAAAGAGGATTTTTTGAATTGGTGAAGGAGATAACTGGGTATTAAGACAGTTTTATAGAAAGGAAGTTTGTAATTACCCAGGTACAATCTGGATGATTCACTAATAATCCCTGAAGCTTTATACTCACTCTGTTTTCCATAGATACATGACTACATAAACGATTTCGTTAAAAGTTACGAATAAGCCGGTAATGCACAATTGAATTATTTCATACATTTAACAAAGCACCATTCTTTTGGTGAATGGTAAAGGATAATATAGCATGGAAGAATTGAAATTTGGGGTATTTGGCGCAGGCTTTTGGAGTAATTTCCAAATAGCAGGATGGCAGGAATTACCGGGCCTTCAATTGATTGCTCTTTGCGATCCAAATCTGGAAAAATGCCAGCAATTGGCTAAAAAATTTGGCATTACTAAGACATATACAGATCCCAATGATCTGCTGGCGCATGAGGACCTGGACTTTGTCGACATTATTACTGAAGTAGATAATCATTTGAAGCTGACACTTCTGGCTGCTGGCCATGGACTGGATATTGTATGTCAAAAGCCCATGGCTCCATCCTTGGAGCAGTGTTTTACCATGGTCCAGACTTGTAAAGAACAAGGTGTAAAACTTTTCGTCAACGAGAATTTTCGTTGGCAGGCGCCAATAAGGAAAGTTAAAAGCATAATGGAAAAAGGAGTTATTGGAACTCCATTCAAGGCACGGGTTAGTTTTTGCTCTGCTTTTCCGGTTTTTGACAATCAGCCCTTTCTAAAGCAGTTGGACCACTTCATACTGACTGATATCGGTTCACACGTATTGGACATTTGCAGATTTCTATTCGGAGAGGCGGATCGTCTTTTTTGTCTGACTAAAAGAGTAAATCCGGATATTCAGGGTGAAGATGTGGCCAATGTATTGATGGAAATGAAGAACGGGGTTCATTGTTATGCTGAGATGTCTTATGCCAGCAGGCTCGAGCGAGAGATATTCCCTCAAACACTTATTTTGATAGAGGGAGTTAATGGGTCAATTGAACTGGCGGCTGATTTTACAATTAAAGTCACCACCATGCAAGGAACAGTACAGGAAATAGTGGAACCAACATTTTATGATTGGATCAACCCTGAATATGCGGTGGTTCACAGCAGTATTGTAGACACCCAAGCCGATATTCTGAACGGATTGAGGGGGGGAGTGTCTGAGACTACTGGAGAAGATAATTACCAGACTTCTAAGTTGATATGGGCCTCTTATTGGAGCGCAGAAAACAATCGTGCGGTGGAATTAGAACATTTTGAATGATCATGAGCAAAACGCTGAAAGCACGGTACCTTATTGAAACTTTCTATGATCTTGAAGAAGATTGGAAAGACATCTTTGAAAAAGACTCTGTTGCCGAACAGATAAAAGCTATTACCTAATCCAACCGATGGCCATTTCTGAGAACATAAAAATGTATGGGAGCGAGGAACGGATAAATCCACCCATTCAATTAAGGGCGGGTAATTTAACGCTTTCTTACGCTCAGGGATTCATCCGCTATATCAAACTGGGAGAAAATGAAGTACTCAGAATGATCAACCATATGGTGCGAGACCATAATTGGAATACCATTCCTCAAAGAGTATATGATGAACAGATTGACCTGCAAGAAAACAGTTTCAGAATATTCTATCGATGTGAGGTAGCATTGGCACCGGTTTATTTTAGCTGGGAATGTGAGATAATTGGCAGTGAAGACAGTAAGATCATCTTTCAGATTAGTGGCAAGGCCCTGTCCAGGTTCAAAAGAAACAGAATCGGATTTACTGTTCTCCACCCGATTGAGGGTTGTAGTGGTCAGGAAGTAGAAATTCAGCATTCGGATGGGCAAATTGAAAAAGGTTTTTTTCCAGTACTCATTAGTCCCCATCAACCGTTTTTGGACATACGTTCAATGCAGTGGGAGGTTGCAGGCTGTAAAGCGAGGGTGAATTTCACAGGGGATGTGTTCGAAACGGAAGACCAACGTAATTGGACAGATGACTCCTATAAAACCTATTGTACGCCGTTATTAATACCATTTCCGCATCAACTTGAGGTAGGAGAGACCGTAAGTCAGCTTGTTGAATTAACTCTCACAGGAAACCCAGGGAATATTAAACCAACTATCCCTGACAGTCACAGTTTTACCATAGATGATAAGCCCACCAGGCTGCCTAAAATTGGCATCGGCAGGTCATCAGAGGTAGATAAATTAAGTACTTACGAAATAGCTGCATTAAAGAACATTGCATTTGATCATTACCAGGCTGATCTAAAATTATATCAAAAAGACTGGCGGGCAGATTTGGAGAACGTTGCTTCAGATGCCAGGGAGCTTGGTTTGGGCCTGGAATTAAGTCTATTTTTCGATGATATCGAAAGTGAACTTAGCAGTTTTGCGGCCAAACTATCTGATATGGATTGCAAGGTGGCTATGGTGAATTTGTTTGATAGGAGCAAAAGCACCAGCAGCCAGCAGTTGTTGAATCAAACAGTTTCGACATTAAAGAAAACACTGCCAGATTGCCAAATTGGAGCGGGCACCAATGCGTTCTTTACGGAATTAAATCGCGAAAGGATTGCCCATCCACAAATTGATTATTTAGTGTACTCTATTAATCCCCAGGTTCATGCTTTTGACAATTTATCTTTGGTAGAGACATTAAATACCCAACCTTATACGGTGCAAACTGCGATGAGTTTTTCCAAAAACAAACCAGTCCACATATCACCTGTCACCTTAAAAATGCGCAGGAACCCGAATACAACAGAAGAAGAAAATATCTTAACAAAAGTGGCAGATGTAGATCCAAGACAAATGTCATTGTTTGGAGCCGGTTGGGTGTTGGGTTGTTTGCAGAGCTTGCTGTACAGTGGAGTTGAAGCTATCACATTCTTTGAGACCGTAGGTGCAAAAGGGATCATGCAAAGCGCTGAGCCTGGTCATTCCCAGCGGTTCCATGCCCCTAAAGGATCTATATATCCCATGTATTACATATTTAAGTACCTATTAGAGCATAAAGAAGGTGATTTTTTTGCCATCAAAACCTCTGATCCTTTGCGATTCGGAGGTATAGTTGTTGGGAAAGCAAAAGCTAATCTGGTATTAAGTAATTTCAGTTATGAACCGCTTTCAATTCAAGTCCCCATGGAATTTCAAAATTGTCGGGGATTAGTTCTTGACACCAACAGCGTGTATCAGAAACTGCATTCACCTAATTGGATGGATGGTTTACCACCAATTCGGGTTGACAACCAAGTGCAACTACCGCCATTTGCCACGATATTTATTAGTAGTTGAATCGAAATGGATATTACCTCCTGGGTGGCCAGTGTGGAAGCGGTAAAACAGGAATGTACTGCCAATGATTATGACTTTATAGTGGCGGTAGCCAATGGTGATGCCAACCGGCAATTTGAGCAAATCAATAATTTTGTATCATTAATTAGACCACTAAACTTTCCTTGCCTTGCGAAATATTAATTTTATACTTTGTCATTCGCTTATGGCCTTGCTTAACAATGAGTGCTTGTTTGATTCCATATTTTAAATCTCTGCTTGCCGTCGAAGAAGAAATTTCCTTGAATATATTCATGTAATCTTTCCTTGCGAATGCATCATCTCTATAAATTGATATGAAGTACTCCATTCTATCTTTAGCAGTAACAATTCGATTCTGGAATTTTAATAGTTCTTCCAACGATTCATTGATGGCAGAGAGAATAAATTCGACGAATGCTGTAGATTTTCCTGATTTGTCACTTTCTGATAATACTCTATAATAGTCTTCTTGACGATCTTTGATGATTGTTTCAAATGGAAGAAATTCAAATACTGGATAGGCCTTAATTAGGATCAAGGTTTGCCAAAATCGGCCCATTCTTCCATTGCCATCCATAAATGGGTGAATAAACTCTATTTCATACTGAAATACACAACTTTTTATTAGTATTGGATCATCTTCTTTCTTCAGATAATCAAAAAGGTCTTTCATTAAGTAGGGTAGATTCTTTGCAGGTGGCGCTATATGCGCAATTTCTTTTCCTTTAACGATTCCTACTGTCTCTGATCTAAACTTTCCTGGCGTATCAATCAATCCTTTCATGAGTAGTTGATGAGCCTTCAAAAATGATCTGAGGGAGTTAGGTTTAAATTCTGGCAATTTTTCATATACTTCTATGGCATTCAATACCTCTATGATATCTTTTTTCGGGCCGATTACTTAGGTGTCAATATTTGGTAGCAGTAATGGGCAGTGTCAGAATCAGGTAAGTTCATCTAACTCCATCCAACGCAGGGTCTTTTCATCAATAAGACTGATTACCCGGGCCAGTTGGGCGCTGGTCTCCTGTAACCGGGTATAGTCACTTTCTGCTTGTGTAAGTACTTGGTTCAACGCTGTTTTTTCCTGCTCCAGGCCTTCGATCTCCTGCTCCAGAGTTTTATATTCCTGACTTTCTTTATAACTCAATTTTTTTCTGGCAGGGGAGGGGTTTGGCTTGGATACCACTTCGCCGGTAGATTTGGGTGTAACCTCTTTTTTGGCTGCCTTCAAGGTGGCCGATAGACGTCCCCGGTAGGCTGAATAGGTTCCTAACACACTTTCGATGTTACCGTTCCCATCAAATACCAATAATTCATCAACCAAATGATCCATGAAATAGCGATCATGAGATACCAGGATTAAACATCCCTGGAATCGCTCCAGGAACTCCTCCAGTTTGTTAAGGGTCAACAGATCCAGGTCATTGGTAGGCTCATCCATGATCAGGAAGTTGGGGTTCTTGATCAGGATGGTAAGCAAATAGAGTCTCCTCTTTTCTCCGCCGCTTAACTTGGAATAAAAGGTGCGTTGCATTTTTGGTGGAAACAAAAAATATTGCAAAAACTGTGAAGCGGTTAACTGACTTCCGTCGCCTAATGTGATTACTTCTGCGATGTCCCGCAACACATCGATGATGCGTTTGTCCTCTTTTAAAGTCAACCCTGTTTGAGTGTAATAGCCAAATATCGTAGTTGCGCCAATGGATACTTCACCTGAATCAGGGATTATCTGTCCACTGAGTAAATTTAGAAAGGTGCTTTTACCCGTGCCATTCTTTCCCACTATGCCAATTCGCGCGCCTTTTTTAAAGGTGTGTGAGAACTGTTTGATGATCAGTTTATCTCCATAGCTTTTGACCACATCTTTCATTTCCAGAATTTTGCCACCCACCCGGGAAAGTTTCGCTTCCAACCGCAATTCATCTTTCACCGTTTTGGTTAGCGCTTTCTTCTTGATCAAATGAAATGCATCTATGCGAGACTTCGATTTGGTAGTACGCGCTTTGGGACTCCTTCGTATCCATTCAAGCTCTTTCTTCATTAGCTTTTCTGCTTTGTCAATTTCTGTCATCAATACCGTTTCCCGCTCCATTTTCTTTTCTAAATAGTAACCGTAGTTGCCGTTGTGATGGTACATGTGGCCTTCATCCAGTTCTATGATGTGATTGCACACCCGATCCAAAAAATAACGATCATGGGTAACCATCAGCAGGGTGACCGAAGATTTTGAAAGGTATTTCTCCAGCCACTCAATCATGTCTACATCTAAATGATTGGTGGGCTCATCCAAAATCAGTAAACCGGGATCATCCAATAGTACCAGGGCCATGGCTAGTCTTTTCTTTTCTCCTCCTGACAATGACCCTACCGATTGGCTGAGATCCGATATATTGAATTTTGTCAATAATTGCTCGAGTCTTCTTTGATAGTCCCAGGCGTTGAGGGCATCCATTTCCGCTGATGCCAGCTCAAAGGCTTTTTGGTTTTGTTCAGAATAGTTTTTAGCTTGAGTTTTAAGGGTGTATTCGTAGGTTTGGATAACTTGCTGTAAGCTGGTATGAGCTGTTTCAATCAACGTTCTGATTGAAGTTGTTCCCTCCAACTGAGGCTCCTGCTCCAGGTAACCCAGCTTCACGCCGTTTCCCAAATGTACTGTTCCATGATCCGGGGTATCCTGTCCTGCCAATATTTTCAGCAGTGTGGTTTTACCGGCCCCGTTCTGGGCTATTAGGCCTACTTTGTGGCCCCTGTTAAGGCTAAATTTCAGGTCCTTTAACAGGATTTGGTCGGTGAACTGTTTGGTGAGGCCTTCTACGGACAAGTAGATCATGGCGCAAAGAAAACGATTTTTATAGTATTCTTATCTTTTATAAATCAATAATTCAGGCCATATTTGATTACGCCATAGTAACCAGATTATAAATGATTTAACATGAAATACTGTGTTATTTTTCTTGCCGTTGCCCTGTCAGACATCGCAATCAGTGCGCAAAACCCAGAGTTCAAACCAGAGGACACGGAAGTTTGGGAGCCTGTTCCTAAAACCGTAGTCCCTGGTAAAACAGACAATGCAGCCCCAAGCGATGCCCAGGTGTTGTTTGATGGCACCGACTTGAACCAATGGGTGGTAACCGATGACAGCAATTGGGAAATAAAGGAAGGAATACTAACTATCAAACCCACTCAGGAGAAGAGGGATAGCCCTTCCAATATGGCAACCAAGGAGTCTTTTGGAGATTTCCAATTGCATATTGAGTGGAAGAGCCCAGAGAAGATTGAAGGGGAGGGACAGCGAAGAGGCAATTCCGGAATATTCTTACAATCAAAGTACGAACTTCAAATACAGGATTGTTACCAAAACCCCACCTATGTCAACGGGCAGGCAGGATCAATTTACAAACAAACTGCGCCTCTGGTAAATCCTTGTCGACAGCCAGGTGAATGGCAGACTTATGAAGTGTATTATACCGCCCCGCAATTTGATGAGATAGGATTACTAATGACTCCCGCGTATGTGACGGTGGTACACAATGGGCGTTCTCATTCAAAATCATATAGAAATCAAAGGCAGCATCAAACATGTGGGATTACCACACTATGAGCCTCATGGTGAGCTACCCTTACTTATACAAGACCATGGAAATCCCGTGGGTTTTCGGAATATTTGGATAAGGGAGCTATAGCAATCAATTATGAGTAATAAATTATAGATCAAAGTGAACTTAATTAACGAATTATGCTCATTGGAACATTCACATTAATAATGGCGTTACTGGGTGGAAACGATTCCCCTTTTGTTTTACCAAAGGCAGAAAAAGCAGTTAAACAAATTATAGTTGATTCGGATAAGAAGAAAGAAATTCTGGCCGAAATGAAAGTATATTCTAAGGAATGGAAGAAACTGCAAAAGACCAAGAAGAAGCAAGCAAAAGCCATTGCAAAACTAAATAAGGATTATTCAGTTGATCAGCAATTGATGACTGATGGATTTCGTATTTACCTTGAGGAAAGAGAGCCGATATTATCTGACCTCAACCAATTCAGACTTTCAGTTCAGGATAAATTTAGCGAAGAAGAGTGGGGTCAACTTGTGGATAGGGCCATAAATATCAGCCCTAAAAAAACCAAAAAACTGGATAAGACTAAGGCAAAAGCCGAAATAAGTCAGAACAAACAGTTAGCGGCCATTGCATCGGAAATACAAAGCGCTTTTTCAGATCCCGCTAAAATTGAAAGTTCCAAGGAGTATTTTTTAACTTTTAAGGATGCTATGGCTGAAATGCTGGTCAAGAATCAGGACTACTTACCCGATTTGATTGAAGTAATGGAAGACCAGGGCGCCACCAAAGCCGAGTTAACAGCCATAGCCAATCAGGAAGAGCAAATAAGGGCAGAGGGACGTGAATCTTTTTTAACATTGCGAAAAAACCTGGTGGACCTAAGCAACGAAAACGCCTGGCCTAAGCTGGCCAAAGCTCTGGGGAAATTCATCCAATAGCGACTTCAACAATTCGGCCTTCTCCTACATGTGGTACGATTCGGCGGGCATGCAGTCATTCAATTATTTAGTCATTTAGGTCCTCAATCCTTCGGTCCTTCAATCCTTCAGTCCCTTTATTAAAGTATTTGCTCAATACCAAAAACAAAGCTCCACAACTTAACCAGGCTGGTAAGGTGAGGAACGACAAAAATATATCCTGGGACCAGGATATATAATAAAATATTGCAAAGCTGATGGCCCAAGCCAGTAATACAGCCAGGTTTACCTGCACTCCTGATTGTTCCGCATAATTGGCAGTAATTCCCATTCTCCTGGCGAAGAAATGTTCAAACACGATTATCGCTCCCATCGGTGCCAGGATAAACCCATATAGGGCTACAAACCCTAAAAGCTTCATGGCAACTGCTGGGAACAGTCCGGCAACGGTGGCCAGGGAACCAGCAAGAATAGTAACCCAGAAAGTTGAGGCTTTAGGCATTACCGCCTGAAATGCCAATCCAGCGCGGTAGATGGTGGGGTTGGCGGTGGTCCAGCCTGCTATCACCACTGCAAGTATCCCAAATATACCTATGGCATTATAAGCCAAAGGGCCCGGGGCCACCGGTGGGGCCTGGTTGTTGGCAAGGAACCCCTGTGCTTCAGGAGATTGTAAATAAACCACATAGAGTAGGGCTGCGGCGATCCAGGCCATATAGTGACCTATATACATCGCTGCGGCGGTAGTCCACCCGGCTTGGGGGTTTTTCGCATACCGTAGTACTGAAAGGTCTGACATTCCAATATGCATAGCGGCATTGCAAAACCAGGACCAAAGCACTACATGCCAAAATGTATATTTTATCTGACCTGGAAATGGCTCTGTACCCTCTCCCCAGATGCTCCAAAATTCATCAATGCTGGTAACCTCAAGTTGTCCCAGGGCCACAATTCCACAAGCTAAAAACGCTAAAACAATCAATGGAGACATCCAATTGGCCGCTTTTGACACGGAATCGTACCCTCTGGCAGCAATGATGGAAATAAGTGCACCAATAATCAATACTATAATTACCCAGGTGGGGCCGTTGGGCAGCGTATCTGTAAGCCTGGGCATTTCCATATCAAAGGGTATTCCGATGGCGGTGGCCGAAACAGTGATCATAGCGCCTGCTAAAAAGCAAAACAGCACCCCGTTGGCGATATTGTAGAAGGTGACTAACTTTTTGCCGCAGATCTTTTCCAATTGATAATAAAGGGTCAATCGGTGCTTTACAGCAATTTCAGCGGTAAGAAACCGCCAGCTGAGCACTGCTAGCAGGTTGCCCAGCAACAATCCAACAATCAGGTCGAAAGCGCTTACCCCCGCGGTTAAAAAAAGTGGTCCAATCATGAATTCGGTGCCGGCGGCGTGCTCTCCTGCATACATACCAAGAAAGCTTTTCCAGTTCTTTAAGTGGGAAGCCGGGACCGGTTGACGTTCAAACTCTTGTGATTGGGTGGCGGATTGTTCAGCGGTCATATAGGGTTTGTTTTATTGGCTAATCTGAAGTTTCGGGTTTATCTGTTTCCACAGGCCGATGCTTTCTCATGGCATACTTCTTTTTAAGGAATTTCTTGCCTAAAGGTGTTTTACTCATGGCCATTACTGCGCCCAAAGCAGAACCCAAAGGGAACCGGGTAGTACGAAGTTTGTATTGTGGAAATTCAATCGAAAGCAGTTTAATATATATCTGATTATCTGCAAAACCACCATCCACATATATTCTGACAATCTTACTATTGCCAATGGCCCGTTTAATGGATTGGATCTGCAACTCCATTAGCTCCAGCATTAATTGATGGTAGGCTTCTTCGAAAGTGGTGAAAGTATCGATGCTGCTACTATCTAGTGGTTCCAAAGCCGACCGAATATGCTCAAATTTAAAAAACCGCAGGTAATGCTCACTTAATCTGTAATGTATTTCAGGATCAAAGGCAACTTTCCTGTGGTATCCGGGTTCCTTGTTATAATGGAGATGAAGTTGTTCTACTTGAAAGCTGTATTCGGCACCTAAGAAAAGGCGACTGGCCCTAACGGGTTTTCCGTCAATACTGAGGAATTTCAAACAATCATGGTTCAGATCCTCCCTGGTAAGGGGCTCTTGGTTAAAAGGATTCAATGAAATACTCCATGTTCCAGTGGATATTAGTAAAAACGGTGTTTTATCTGCTCTGATATAAGGTAATAATGCCGATGAACTATCATGAATGCCAAGCCCGACATTTATGCTCCTTCCATCAAAGGTCCTGTCAAAAGTAGTGTCGGTATTTCTAATAAGAGGGAGTTTATCATCAATTCCTTCCGCATAAACCCAACGGTGGTAATCGTGTTTTTTGAAATCCCACATTCCGGTATGGCATCCAATTCCGGTATATTCGTTAAATGGAGCATTAGTGAATTGCAAGCTCAGGTATTGAGGTAAAAACAATGACCACCGAATACTTTTATAAACACCTGGTTTTGCATGTTTTAACCAGTACAACTGCAGGCCTGCATTTAACATGCCTAGTGGTGGGGAAGCGGTCTCACTGGCTATGGTCATCTCATCTCCATATTTCTCATGGAATGATTTTAATATGTCATCCGGAAGCGGTTTTAAATAGTTATAAAGCGGCGTCACTGGCCGGTAATTCTCGGCTATGTGCACCAAACTGGCCCCATAGGTAGAAAAATTGAGGGATTTGATCTTGAATCTCGGATCTCGAAAGGTCTTATTGAATATAACCTTCATCCACTCTTCAATCTTGGCTAGATCATCACAGGGATAACCATCATCATCTTCAATTTCCTCGAATCGACAATATTCTTGGTAAACCTGATGGTAGTGCTTGTCAAAAAGAAAAAACTTCTTATTGGTTTTCCCAATATCAAAGATGGCCGATACCTTCATTATAACCCGGTAGCCACAGTTTCCAGTCCCCTGATCTTTATTAACTGCTGGCGAATAGAAGTTTTGCGGTAATAGGACAGCGGTTCAATGGCCCCTTTTGATCTCAGCCTGGCTTCACGGATCAGCGGACGAACATCAGTGCGGTAACTTTCCTGGATAATCTCCTGCGCTTTTGTTACGTCGTTTTCTTCCCTGGCTTGTTCTAGTGCTTGATGATCTACTATTAGCGCTTGGGCATAGGCCAGGCGTATGGCTTCCAGGCTTTGTATCAGATCTTCCAATGGATCCTTAAGGTTATGACTGGCATCAATCATCCATGCTGGCGAAGGATTGCCTGAGGGGTTTCTGAACATTCCGTACACCAACTCATTAAAAATCAGAAAAAGTTGGTAGGGCTGTATGGCTCCTACAGTTAGGTCGTCATCTCCGTATTTACTGTCATTGAAATGAAATCCACCCAATTTGCCCCTCCATAACAAAGTGGCCACAATTTGTTCGATGTTGGTATTTGGTAAATGGTGTCCCAGGTCAACCAGGCAATAAGCGTTTTCACCGCATTCATTGGCCAACAAATGTGAGGTACCCCAATCCTGTATAACCGTGCTGTAGAAATTAGGCTCAAAAGGTTTGTACTCAATAAACAACTTCCAGTCTGGAGGCATATGAGCATAGATTTCTTTCAAACTATCCAGCGTATGCTCCAATGCCTTCCTGAAATTCAGCTGTCCTGGAAATGAAGATCCATCAGCCAGCCATACAGTAAGGCTCTTGGAGCCCAAATATTTTCCTATATCAATTACCTCCTTGTTGTGTTGCACCGCCTGGGCTCTGGTAGCTGCTTCAGTATGGCAAAGAGAACCAAATTTATAGCTGTGTTTTTGGTCGACTTGGTCCTGGAAGGTATTTGAGTTCATGGCATCAAATGCTAGACCCAAGGCACCGGCAAATTCCTTAATTGCCGCCGGATCCCGGGGGGTGTCCCAGGGAATATGCAGTGATATGGCCCCTGCCGATTGAGTCAGGGCATGGATCAAGCCTACATCTTCCATCTTTTGTTCCAAAGTTGCAGGTTCCCCACCGAAAGAAAATCGTCCAAACCGGGTACCACCGGCCCCCAAGGCCCAACTGGGAATGGCCACCTGAAATTGTTGTAGTTTCTCGATTACTTCTTCGGTATCAATTCCTTTTATCTCTAGTTGTCCCTGAAGGAATTGAAATTGTTTCTGGTGATCCTGTTTAAAGGCTTTATTGAAATCCTGTATTTGATCTGTGGTTATTCTCATGGCTATCGAGGAAAAGCAGTTGCCATACCTCCGTCCACATTGATCATATTGCCGGTGGTTTTATCCAGAACCGTTACTACCGCCAGAACACCATTGGCAATATCTTCAGGCAGGATCATGGCATGCATCAGGTTGCGCTTGGCATAGAATTCCGGCAACTCCTCAACGGTAATATTATTGGCTTTTGCCCTGCCTTCTGCCCATTTTCCTTCCCATATTTTGCTGCCGACAATGACTCCGTCAGGATTTATGGTATTTACCCTGATCTGCTCAGGAGCTAATTCCGCTGCCAGCAACCGGGTCATATGCTGCTGTGCAGCCTTGGCTGTACCATAGCCTACATTGTTGGGTCCTGCAACCAATCCATTTTTAGAAGCAATATGCACCATATTTCCTCCAATGCCCTGCTTGCGCATAATTGCTGCCCCCTTTTGTGCCATTAGAAACTGACCTTTCACCAAAACGTCCTGCAATAAATTCCAGTCATCCAATGAATGCTCTGACAACGGCTTGGAAATTGCTAATCCCGCACTATGGACCACAATGTCTACCCCACCAAATTCCAGACAGGCTTGCTTATAGGCATTTTCTATATCTGATTCAGAAGTAACATTGCATACTGCATAAGTTGATACATCTGGTTTATAAGTATTATTGGCTTCAACCAGTGAATCTTCAGCTATATCGGTGAGCACCACGTTTGCTCCGTGAGCTACTAACTTATCAGCAATGGCCTTTCCAATACCGCCTGCTGCCCCGGTAATAATGGCTATCCGTCTGGAAAGCGGCTGTTCGGCAGGCATGCGTTGCAACTTGGCTTCCTCTAATAACCAATATTCAATATTAAAAGCTTCCTGATGATCCAGGGCCACATATTTTGATATGGCTTCGGCGCCGCGCATCACATTGACGGCATTTACATAAAATTCGCTGGCTACTCTGGCTGTTTGCTTGTTTTTGGCAAAGGTGAACATGCCGATGCCGGATAGAGAATTACCACCGGGTTGGCGTCCCTGACTGGCAGGGCTGTCTGGGTCGTTTGTGTTTTTCGTAGTAGTCCTGATATTCACTGCGGTACTGCTCAAATGCGGGGACCAGCTGTTCTCTTACTTTCTCAGAATCTGTCAGGTCCGCATCAGGAGCAAGATCAAGCACCAACGGCTTGATCTTAGTACGCAGAAAATGATCGGGACAACTGGTTCCCAAAGGCGCCAGCACTTCCAGATCTTTGCTGTTAATGAAGTCAAGCATTACCTGGTCGTCCCTGAAGTGTCCAATCATTCGGTTGTGCTGTGAGGTAAGTCCTCTTAAGACCGGAGCCAATAATGCAGCCTGATCTTTTCTCATGGCTTCATCAGGGCTTTGGATGCTAAACCGCGAATACCGGCTGATCTGCCAGTCGCTCTTCAATAAAGACAGAGGCTTGTTCAATTACTTCAAGACTATTGATATAGGAATCATAAGAAGTATCTCCCCAGGTAAACAGACCATGTCCACCCAGGATAATTCCTCGTATTCCAGGATTTTCTTTCTGGCAGTTTTCTATTTGAATACCCAGATCAAAACCGGGTCGCTGCCAGGGTACCCAACCCATTTCGCCTCCCCAGATATCTTGCGCAATTTCCTGGCCGTCTTTACAGGCCGCTACGGCTATCAACGCATCCGGGTGCAGGTGATCAATATGTTTAAAGGGCAATAGGCCGTGAAGGGCAGTGTCAATGGAGGGGGCCCGGCTGTCCAGGTCAAAAATGCAATGTTGGTATAACTCCACCATTTCATCCTCGAAACTCTAGCGGTAAATATTCTTCAGCGCATGCAATCGATCGACGTAGAGTCCGGCCACGCCATCTCGTTTTAAGGAACCTAGATTCCCTCGAGCCTTTGATCCACATTATCTCTTTCTGTTCGCCCGTTAACGGGTCCTTTTCTGTAGTTCTACAACTGGTATTGCCACCGCCATAATTGGTAATCCTCAAATCAGTACCCAGAATGTTGGAGCGGTAAAGGAATAATGCTACTTCATCTCCCCTAAGTTCAGAAGCTCTGGCCTCATCCCAGAGGTAGTCGACGTGTTTAAATGTTTTAAGTTCCATGATTCAACTTTCTAATTATGCCCTGAAATGAACGTCAGAGTATTTATGCTTTTTGACTTATATTTATAGCCAGACTATACATTAGGCTCCGTAAGGAGTTTCTTGTATATAATCTTACTTGATTTGTTTATAGTTTAAAATTAGAGCAAATTATATATCAAATCAATGCACAAAGTGACCCAATATTTATACTTTTTGGACCTGATATGAAGGACTTCTTTAAATACCTGACTGTTGGGGAGGAGGATAAAAAATGGGGTTTGTTTCTTACAGTGGTAGGTAAGGCTAAAATAGATCCCCGGTCACCTTACCCTTCAACTGACCATCCTACCGGATATCACTATAACTGGGAGGACGGACGGGTACTGGAGGAGTATCAATTAAACTACATTAGCGAGGGGCATGGGGTGATGGAATGTGATCAGGGGAAATTT
>PVMK01123435.1_pt1 | contig 37259 bp, 40 predicted proteins | sample 1853481 | NCBI WGS metagenome assembly PVMK01 (sample SAMN08533507, study PRJNA380276) | Marine sediment metagenome, whole genome shotgun sequencing project.
AGTTTCATAATGGATAGTTTAAAAAATTAATAACTTAATTACATATAATAGTAACCAATCGATACGACTGGTATTCTAATATTCACTTTGCTAAAGTTTAATGGAGATTTTGGGTTGGCTATATTTTATAACACCATTCAAAGGAATTTATATAACTTTATACGGGGAGGGGATATGTATAAATTGGATTGAAAAAGCTAAACTCAGAATTATAAAATCTTGCGTCTAAAGTTAAAGATACAATTTTTTGTGAGAAATATATTATAAATTCGCGACAGGATTATTCTATTTTAATTTTTCGATATAAACTCTAAGAGCTTTTTTCTATGAACCAACGCGGGTAAAATATCTATTAACCCTAATTTATTAATTTTAATATATGGTTTCGATTGAAAGATCGCGATGGAATTTTTATATCCCGGGTGTAAGGATAAGATTCTTAAAAGACTAATGAAAAATGATTTTTAAATTCAAATTATTTAGTTAAATTCGTTTCCATGAATATGATCATCCAATCTAACCTCAAAACACTTCAAAAAACCCGGTTGTTATTGTCTAATCTTAACAATGAAGAATTATGTAATAATTCTGTTTCTCCTTACTATTCCAGTTTAGGCTGCCATATAAGACATATATTAGATTTTTATGATTGTGTACTAAATATTGATGTAAACAAACGAATCGATTTAACTGCAAGAAAACGAAATAACAAGGTTGAATGTGAGTGTAATACGGCCACTGAATATTTGGAAGTGATCGTTAATAAACTTGAAAATATTAATTACCAAGAGGAGGAAAAGGTAATTGTTATTGATGACCTGGGATTAGGCAAAACTGAAATCGTTTACACTTTAGGGGCCTTATTTGCTCAAGCCAACAGCCATGCTATCCACCATTACGCCATAATAAATTATATTTTGGATAACCTCGGTATTGCTCTACATGACGATGAATTTGGATATAATCCTACAACTCCAAGAGAGACTAGTCTAAATTAGAAGATTTCTTTTTAAACATACTGTCTAGAATAACTGAAATTCCCCTGAACGCAAAAAATATGGCCAGGGAACAAAGGATAAGCGCTATAATTAGAATGGGAATGTAAAGTGGTTTTTCCTGATTACTGAAAGCGACGTATAAAAGCGTAGGGCCCAGGAACATAAAAATAAGCGAGACCCCCATTTTTTTTAAGCCTTTAACCAGGAGTTCTTTGTTAGTATTATGATCCACTTTTATAATTTTTTATCGCCTCTCGCACACTCTGATAGGTGTTCAATAATTCTTGAGCTTCTTCCAGAGTGACATCCAATGCATTCATGAGCATTTTTTCGCCCCTGTCCACCAATTTATTATTGCTTAATTGCATATCTACCATCTTGTTATCCTTTACTTTTCCAAGCTGAATCATTACAGAGGTGGAGATCATGTTAAGAACAAGCTTTTGAGCTGTTCCGGCTTTCATTCTGGAACTTCCCGTAACAAATTCGGGCCCTACAACGATCTCAATTGGAAACCGGGCAATTTGTGATAATGGACTATTGGTATTACATGTAATACAAGCGGTAATAATATTATTTTTATTGCATTGCTCCAACGCTCCAATAACATAGGGAGTTGTACCTGATGCAGCAATTCCAATTACAACATCTTTAACCGATATATTGTATTCTTGTAAGTCTTTCCATCCCTGGACGGTAGAGTCTTCAGCATACTCCACGGATTTACGAATTGCCGTATCACCACCTGCAATTAATCCAATTACTAAATTATGGGATACACCAAATGTTGGAGGGCATTCTGATGCATCTAAAATACCCAGTCGTCCACTTGTTCCGGCTCCAATATAAAACAAACGGCCTCCGGTTTTCATTTTTTTTACAATCTGCCCGATGAGAATTTCAATCTTTGAAAGCTGTTTTGCTACTGCAAGGGGTACCGTTTTGTCTTCCGTATTCATATTTAAAAGCAACTCTTTTACGGTCATTTTTTCGAGATGATTATAATATGAATCCTGCTCTGTAGTTTTCGTGAAACTCATAGTTCAAAAATACATAATTTTTAAATGGCCATTGGGATTTCCTATAGCTTCGGTTATATTCACAAAGAATAGGGTATTAAGAATCTATTTTTGGATACGTAAGGGAATTCTAAATATGCTCTATAATTGAATTGAAGGTTCTACTGGGCCGCATGGCCATAGCGGTAAGTTCGACATCGGGTTGATAATAACCACCAATATTTACAGCACTGCCCTGTGCAGCATTCAACTCAGTAATTATGGCTTTTTCATTGGTTTTGAACAATTCGGAAATGCTGGAAAAAGTATTTTGAAGCTCCAGATTAGTAGTTTGAGAAGCTAACTCCTCTGCCCAGTATTTGGCCAGGTGGAACTGACTTCCCCGGTTATCCAATTCGTTTACTTTACGTGAAGGTGATTTATTATTCTCCAATAATTTGCTTGTCGCATTTTCAAGCGCTTCGGCCAACACCAGCGCTTTACTGTTGTTGGTAGTTTCGCCCAGGTGCTCGAGTGATACTGCGAGTGCAAGGAATTCACCAAGAGAATCCCAGCGTAAATGACCTTCCTTTAAAAATTGCTGCACATGTTTTGGAGCAGATCCCCCTGCCCCGGTTTCAAAAAGACCACCACCATTCATAAGTGGAACGATGGATAACATTTTAGCACTGGTCCCAACTTCAAGAATTGGAAATAAATCTGTAAGATAATCCCGTAATACATTTCCGGATACAGAAATAGTATCCTTTCCGTCCTTGAGCCTTTCTAAAGTGAATTGAGTGGCTTCAAAAGGAGAAAGAAATTTAATATCCAACCCTGTGAGGTCATGGTTGGGTAAATACAGATTTACTTTTTTAATGATCTCGGCATCATGGGCCCTGTTTTTATCAAGCCAAAAAACCATAGGGGTACCAGTTGCCCGACCCCTGGACACAGCCAATTTTACCCAATCCTGTATAGGAGCGTCTTTAACCTGGCACATGCGCCAAATATCTCCGGCTTCTACCTGATGCTCGATTAAAATATTTCCGGAAGCATTTACAACCCTGACAATGCCGTCAGATTCCATTTCGAAAGTTTTATCATGGGAGCCATACTCTTCTGCTTTTTGTGCCATGAGGCCAACATTAGGAACTGTTCCCATTGTAGTGGGGTCGAATGCACCGTGTGTTTTGCAAAAATCTATGGTGGCCTGGTAAATTCCGGCATAACTACTATCTGGAATCACCGCCTTAGTGTCTTGTAAATTTCCTTCCGAATTCCACATTTTTCCAGAAGAACGTATCATTGCAGGCATAGATGCATCGATAATTACATCGCTGGGAACATGTAAGTTAGTTATTCCTTTGTCTGAATTTACCATTGCAATGGATGGGCCATTTTGATAAGTTGCAGCGATATCGGCTTCGATATCCTTGCGCTGTTCTTGCGGCAGTTCCTGAATTCGCTGTAAAAGGTTGCCCAGGCCGGAATTAACATTTACTCCTAAATCATTTATAGTTTGACCATGTTTTTCAAAAACATTCTTGAAAAATATTTTTACAGCATGACCAAAAATTATGGGATCGGAAACTTTCATCATCGTACCTTTCATATGCAATGAAAACAAGATGTCTTTCGATTTTGCGTCATTAACCTGATCTGCAAAAAATTCAAGAAGTGCTTTCTTACTCATAACAGTAGCGTCAATAATTTCTCCCGCAAGTAATGGTGTATTCGATTTTAATATTGCAATATTCCCACTGGCATCTATATGTTCGATCTTGACATTGGTGGCATTATTTAGGGTTAAGGACTTTTCATTGTGAAAAAAATCACCTTTGGTCATTGTTGCAACATGTGTTTTCGAATCCGGACTCCAGGCTCCCATTGGGTGTGGATTCTTTCTTGCAAAATTCTTTACTGCCTTAGGTGCGCGCCGATCTGAATTGCCTTCACGCAATACCGGATTTACAGCACTTCCCTTAATTTTATCATAACGCGATTTGTATTCTTTTTCCAATTCATTTTTTGGTGTATCTGCATAGTTGGGCACATCATAACCAAGGTCCTGCAGCTCTTTTATCGCTGTTTTTAACTGAGGGATTGAAGCACTTATATTAGGTAGTTTAATAATATTCGCATCTGGTTTTTTCGCAATCTCTCCTAACTCAGAAAGGGCATCCGCTTCCAATTGATCTTCATTTAATACATCGGGGAAGTTGGCCAAAATTCTTCCTGAAAGCGAAATGTTTTTGGTTACTACACTTATGTCTGCCGATTTTGTAAAAGCCTTTACAATTGGTAAAAATGAATAGGTTGCTAACGCTGGTGCTTCATCTGTTTTAGTGTAAATTATTTTTGACATCGCGTCTTATTTTAAATTTTTAAAGAATGATAAAATAATTGAAAAATACGTCGAATTTTTGGTTTTGCGAATATACGAAAATTGATATTGAAATGAAGCCTATACTGTAGTGAAGTGTAATCTAACTTAAAGATTTAATAAAACAGCAAAATGCTAAGCATTTATTACGAACATACTAATTTCAAGTTGAGATTATTGTAAAACAAAAGCCATATCACTATAGAATTAACTACTTTGATATGGCTTTCTTTGAAACAGTTTAGCATGACCAAAAATTAGTTTTGCAACTAGCACAAATGATTGAATTTTCATCTCTCATTCTTATTCGGTTCAAGTTTCCCTGCTCCAATGAAACATTTTGTAATGTAACTATCAAAATGAATTGACATGTTACCAAAATGCTCCAGTTAATTGTTTTCCTTGATGCTCTTTCAACTGCATTTCGCTTGCGCAATTTGCACCCTCCACAGCATTGCTCCATCCGTCAGGTTTCGCTTTCGCTCCTGCCGACCTCCGAAACTTTCTATCTCACCAGTTTCCATCTGCCTAAACATACAGCACTTCTTAAGACTTCATGATCTTTCGGTTTAACCATGCATACACATGGTTCCTCAATATCTCAAAAAACAATTATATAAAGAACGTTCTTTATTTCGAATTAACACAAATTTATTTTTTCAAATAAAACCAACCGAAGTTGCTACTAATTCTTTTGCTAATTTATACGAAGAATTTAAAAAAGCAAATTTTATTGCAATTTAGATATTAACTTTTTATAAACCGGAGTTATTAACTTTTGTTAATAAAAAAGACCCTGTTTCGATCTTATTCAAAACAGGGTCTTTAGATTTGCTGCGTGAGTGATATAAATTCACTTTTTCTGCAGATATAATGTCAGTTTTATTGCCTTTTTTCTTTAATTCTGGCCTTTTTACCTGTAAGACCTCTAAAGTAAAAGACGCGTGCTCTACGAACTTTACCTCTTTTATTGATTTCAATTTTTTGTAATGCCGGCATGTTAATCGGAAAAATACGTTCTACTCCAATTGTACCCGACATTTTCCTAATGGTGAAGGTTTCGGAACTCCCTGTCCCTCTTCTTTGTAAAACCACCCCCCTATAATACTGAGTACGTGTTTTGTTACCTTCCTTAATTTCGTAATATACTGTGACCGTGTCTCCGGCACTAAAATCGGGTAAGTCTTTTTTAGTTACGAATTCGTCCTGGACAAATTTTAATAAAGATTCCATGTCTTTAAATTTATAATAATTAAATCGAAACAACATTCACGATTTTCGCCAGAGGTTAACCCGAAATTGGCTGCAAAGATAATTAATAATTGATAATGAACAATTAATAATTATACTTTTTATAATGCTCACTTTACTTTGTAAAAACAGGGGTAATTGAACTAAAATTTTACTCCCTTTTGTTTTGTGATATCCCTTCAATGTAGAGACATAAATACAACCTTGCTATCGTTTATATAACCAAGCCCTTACTCAGAAGGTGTTAGCCTTAAGTAAATAGCCTTGGAATTTGGAATTTGGAATTTGATTATTGAATATTGAACAGTTTTATTCCTCCAACAGGTCTGGACGTCTCTTTTTGGTTCTTTTATAGGCTTCTTCCTCCCTCCATTTTTCAATTTCAGGGAAATTACCGCTAAACAGGATCTCGGGAACTTTCCATCCTTTATAATCTCTTGGCCTTGTATAAATTGGAGGGGCCAATAAATTGTCCTGGAAAGAATCGGTAAGTGCTGAGGTTTCATTTCCCAATACGCCTGGAATTAATCGTATAACCGCATCACATAAGACGGCTGCACCAAGTTCACCTCCCGACAATACATAATCACCTATCGATATCTCCCTGGTTATATAATGATCGCGAACACGCTGGTCTATGCCTTTATAATGCCCGCATAGAATTATGATGTTTTCTTTTAAGGAAATTTGATTGGCCATACTTTGATTAAGTGTTTGGCCGTCGGGTGTCATATATATAATATCATCATATTCTCTTTTAGATATTAGTTGTGAAATACATTTATCGATGGGCTCTATCATCATGACCATACCTGCACCACCTCCAAACTGATAATCATCTACGGCGTTGTAATTATTTGAAGCATAATCCCGTAAATTATGAAAATGAACTTCTACCAGATTGGCATCTACAGCCCGCTTTAAAATAGAAGCTTCGAAGGGGCTTTTGAGTAATTCGGGTAAAACTGTAATGATGTCTATTCTCATTATGAGTAATTATGAGTTGCAAAGATGCGAAGAATCTTTTAACTATTTTAATTCGTCGTTTTTCCAAAAATATTGCAGATCGGTATTCTTAACCCAACCTAAACTTTCGTACAAGTGTTGAGCGGGATTGCTTGTTTCCGTTTCCAAAGCCAATCCTTTAAAGCTATTGTCTCTGCACAATTGCTTGGCCTTGTTTAGCAATGCCACGCCAATACCCTGTTTTCTATATCTTTCATCCACAAAGAGATCGTTCAATATATAAGACCTCTGCATGGATACTGAAGAAAAACTGGGATATAATTGTGTAAAACCAACGGCTTCATCATTAACCATGGCCATGAAAATAATGGATTCATTATTATGAATACGATCGGATAAGAACTGTCTCGCACGATCCGGGTTAGCTGAAGCCCTGTAAAACAGACGATAGCCGTCGAAGAGCGGAATAATGAGATCGAGATGTTCTATTTGCGCTTTTATAATGTTCATCAGCGGCTACCTTTGCCAATCCTCATTGGCGTTAAGTTAATAAACTAAAAGCTTAGCTTGTTCCTTTTTGCTTATTGAGTTCATCCTGCAACTGACGCCTTACTTTTTGTTCACGTTCGAGGGCAGTTCTTCTATGGTCTTCAAACTCTTCTTCAATATCTACCAAATTCCTTTTCGTACTTTTAGTTACAGCATTGCTGTTTTTAAATTTATAAATAAACATTAATAAAAAGACTAAAAGTGTTCCAATAATGGCCCACATGAGTAAGTTATAGTTGGTCTTGCTCATTTGTAACCCCAGCAATGCCATGCTGTTTTTTTCAGAATTAGTGGCATCAAGGGTCGTTTTTGTGCTTTCCAGCTCTGTTTTTAAATTGCCAATTTCCGATTTTTGGGTATTCACAATATTCCTTGTTCCATCCAATTGATCCTGTATGGCCTTTAAAGAATCCAATGTATGCGCTTTTAAAGTATGAAGCCACGTGGTCTTAACAACTTTATATTCCTGGTATCTGTTGGAACGCTTAATAACAAATTCAAACTGATTATCTATTGTTCCACTGTTTAAAGAGAGATTATCTTCTTGCGATTTGGAAGTCTGGGCATTTAACGTCATTGAAAAAAAAGCAGCCAACAAAACTAATACTGAAAATTTGAATCTATTCATTAGGAGTTTGGTTTTTAGATTGATTATGATTTTACGAAGTTAAAAAATATTATTGGTTATTGAGATTTAAACAATAAAAAGCCTCACAAATTGTGAGGCAATATTATATACGAGATAATTTAGGTTCCGGATGTTTTAATTAATAGTAAGTGAAGCGTCTAACTTTGGCTATATACTTCGCAAGCCTGATAACCTGATGGCTATACCCATATTCGTTGTCGTACCAAATATAGAGAACAATATTCTTTCCATCCTGGCGAACGATTGTAGCCTTACTGTCATAAATAGCTGGTGCCGAGCTACCTACAATATCGCTTGATACTAATTCATCACTTAATTCGTATTTAATCTGTTCTACTAAATTGCCTTCAAGGGCATATTTTTTGATCACAGCGTTTATGCCATTAACAGAAGCCGTTTTTTCCAATTCGAGATTTAAAATTGCCAAAGAACCATTTGGTACTGGAACTCTAATGGCATTGGATGTCAATTTCCCTTCAAATGATGGCAATGCTTTGGTCACGGCCTTTCCTGCACCGGTCTCTGTAATTACCATATTTAAGGCTGCAGCGCGTCCTCGACGGTATTTTTTGTGAAAATTATCTACCAAATTCTGATCGTTTGTATAGGCATGTATAGTTTCCAGATGTCCGCTTTTTACACCAAAAGAATCTTCGATTACTTTTAATATTGGTGTTATTGCATTGGTAGTACAAGAGGCCGCCGAAAAGATATCGATTTTATCAGGGTCATTTTCAAACTGATTGACTCCATGAACAATATTGGGAACGCCTTTTCCCGGTGCTGTTAGTAACACTTTATCAATTCCTTTTGATAATAAATGACGGCCCAAGGCTTTCTTATCCCTAAATGCACCGGTATTATCAATTACTAATGCATCTTTTATTCCGTAATCGGAATAATCTATATCTTCAGGAGCATTGGCGGAAATAACATTTACCGTCGTTCCATTAATAATAAGGGCATTATTTTCGATATCAGCATAAACGGTTCCGGAGAATTCACCATGAACAGAATCGTTACGTAATAAAGAGGCTCTCTTTTCTAAGATGGTTTGATCAATACTACCACGAGTTACAATTGCTCTTAAACGGAGTTGGCTTCCTTTTCCTGTTTTCGACATTAATTCACGGGCGACAAGTCGTCCAATTCTTCCAAACCCGTATAGTACCACATCCTTGGGTGTAATATCATTATTATTACTGGCATCACTTAATTTATCCGACACAAATGTGATGACGTCGTAATATTTATCATCTTCTAAATGATACTCGAAAGTTAATTTACCAATGTCCAATTTCGCAGGTGGAATATCTAAGATCTTAATAGCCTGGGCTATTTCTACCGAATCAAAAATGGAAATTGGTTTTTGAACAAATTCTCTGGCGTATTCATGAAGGTTTAAAATTTCACTGACATTGCGATCTATAAGCTGGTTTCTAAAAAGCACTAATTCTATGGATTTGTCATACCAAAGATCACTAACTATTTTAATAAATTCGACAGTCGCTCTTCTGCGATCTGCCTGCAATGCTAATTCGTTTTCATAAGTTTCGTTAAAACTCATCGATTTATGGATTTAAATGTCCCGCATAGTAATTGGGAGAAAATTTTTGCAAAAATAGTATAATTAAAACGTTTTCGTAACCAAAATGAACAAAAAAATAAAACCCTCCAATCTTTGAAAAGACGGAGGGAATTTTAACTAAACTTAATCCGCTAATTATTTAAAATTATAGCGTTCTTTTTCACCATTATTATTAATAAGTTCAATACGTAATGGTTCATCCGGAGAACGATTATCCATGATTCTTTCTACATCATCAACCGAAGTGACTTTCGTATTATTTATAGCTGTTATAATAGCACCTGCCTCAATACCATTATTTGTCCAATATTTGTTGTAATACTGATTTTGAGTTAGCGATGAAATCTTAACGCCATTATCTAATTTAAACTTTTTTAAGTCCTCTTTAGAGGCGTTTTTTAATAACCCTATAACAGGCACATTGATCGTTTCATTTTTTAAAAGTTTTACAGGAATTGTGTTCTCGGCGCCATCTCTTAAAACAGTTACATTTACAATGTCATTAGGGCGTTTTGTATTTAAGTAACCTTTGAGGTCCGAAAATTTTGAAATTTTAATATCATCCAATTGCTTAATGATATCACCGCTTTTTAACCCGGCCAGATCTGCCCCCGAATCTTCTACAATTTCATTTATATAAAAGCCTTCGGTTTGGCTTACTCCAAGCTCCTGGGCTGTTTCACTATTAAGAGTACCACCGGTAATACCCAGAATTCCATTTTGAACATTGCCGTATTCCATAATATCTTCTACAACTTTTCGCGCAATATTACTGGGCACGGCAAATGAGTAACCCACATAATTTCCGGTTTGAGAAGTAATCGCGGTATTAATTCCTATAAGTTCGCCCTGAGTATTAACAAGGGCTCCCCCCGAATTACCGGGGTTAACAGCGGCATCGGTCTGAATATAGGATTGGGTAAATCCGCCTAAAAGGTCTCTGGATTTTGCACTTATAATACCCGCCGTAACCGTAGAAGTTAGATTAAAGGGATTTCCAACGGCCAATACCCATTCACCAATTCTCGCATTATTACTATCGCCAAAGGTCGTAAACGGTAAATTGCCATTAGCATCAATTTTCAATAAGGCAATATCTGTTTTTGGGTCGGTTCCAACGAGTTCGGCATCATAAGTTTTGTTATGATTTGTTGTTATGGAAATGGATTGTGCCCCTGCAATTACATGGTTATTGGTAATGATATAACCATCGGGAGAAATTATGACTCCCGAGCCTGTTCCTATTAGAGAACGTTGAGATCGTCTTCCGTAAAATAGATCTTCTAAGGTCGTTTGACCAGAATTAATAGTTGTATTTTTGACATGAACAACTGTGTTTATTGTTTTTTCGGCGGCGGTCGTAAAATCAACATTTTTTGCAGAAACCACCGATGTAGTTTTTTGGAGATAATTTACAGGAAGTATTAACGGTGTAGATTCCCGAGTTTGCTCTTCAGCAATTTCATTAGGTTCCTCAAAAATGATTTTATAAGCTCCTAAAGTTAAAATTCCACCTAAGGCCGAAATTAATACTAATGTTAAGATCTTCTTCATTTTAATAAATATTACAGTTTATATATTTAATATTAACGTTTAAAATTAGTTATTTATTGATTTTTATTTACAACTTTAACGACACTTTAACAGCACAAATTCCAGTTTAATATTTATATCTTTGTTCTTGATAATGAAATATACATTTTATAAATATCAGGGCACAGGAAACGATTTTGTTTTAATAGATAATCGTCATAATATTTTTGACAAAAATAATACCAAACTCGTTGCTCAATTATGCGACAGACGTTTTGGCATTGGAGCCGATGGACTCATTTTGCTGGAGTCACATCAAGATGTGGACTTCAAAATGGTTTATTTTAACGCAGACGGCAACCAAAGCTCTATGTGTGGCAATGGAGGGCGCTGCATTACAGCTTTCGCCAAATTTCTGGGGATGATACAATCTGAAGCTACCTTTGAAGCAATCGATGGCTTACATCATTCCATTATCGATAGAGATCTTGTAAAACTTCAGATGCAAAATGTAAACCATATTGAGGACTGTAATGATCATGTACTATTAGATACCGGTTCTCCTCATTTTGTACAGTTGAGGCAACAACTGGATAAATTGGATGTTAAAAAGGAAGGTGCCAGAATTCGATATAGTAAGAATTATTTTGAGGATGGTATTAATGTTAATTTTGTGGATAAAATTGGAGACGATAACTATGCTGTACGTACCTATGAAAGAGGAGTTGAAGACGAAACTTTATCATGTGGAACCGGTGTAACTGCTGTTGCTTTGGCCATGCACTATACGGGTGAGGCTAAAGAAAATCGTATTGATTTAAAGACTAAAGGAGGCAATTTACAGGTTACGTTTGTTAGAGAGGGAAATGTATATAAAGATATATGGTTAACCGGCCCGGCCAAAATGGTTTATAAAGGAGAATTCACATGGTAACATTAAAAGGTGAACATATCTATTTAAGGGCGTTGGAGCCCGAAGATCTGGACTTTGTGCATACTATAGAAAATGAGGAAAGCATATGGGAAATTAGCAGCACACAAACACCATATTCCAAGTATTTGATCAAACAATATCTCGATAATGCCCATAAAGATATTTATGAAGTTAAACAATTACGGCTGGTAATTTCAAATTACAGTGATGAGCCTTTAGGAATGATCGATATTTTCGATTTCGATTTTAATAACAGACGTGCCGGATTAGGTATTTTAATAAAGGAAACCAAAGACCGAAATAAAGGATTTGGATCCGAGGCTCTTAATTTATTAACCCAATATTGTTTTAATCAATTGAACTTACATCAATTATATTGTAATATTTCTGAAGATAATACCGCAAGTATTACCCTTTTTAAGAATCAGGGCTTTAAAAAAATAGGACTGAAAGAGGATTGGAATCTGGTCAATGGAGGATATAAAAGCGAATATTTATTTCAACTTATAAACACTAATGTACTTTAAAAAAATACTTCTTGCCGTTGCCTTGCTCGGATTGATAATTATCGCATATTTTGCATATTTTATATATTCGGTAATGCTTGTCCCAAATACGGCATTCCAAAACAACGAAGCATTTATTTATGTTCCCACAAATGCGACATATCTGGAAGTAAGAGAAGATTTGACTCCTTTATTAAAAGACATTGAATCTTTTGATGCGCTTGCCGGAAGAAAAAAATATTCAACCAATATCAAGCCGGGAAAGTTTCGAATTCAAAAGGATATGAATAATAACGATATCATTAACTCAATAAGGAGTAATAATATTCCCGTTCGTGTATCCTTCAATAACATAAGTACTTTGGAGCAGCTGGCCGGACGTATTGCAGGGCAGATCGAGGCAGACAGTACCGCACTTGTAAATACTTTGACCGATATTGACTTTTATTCTAACAACGGTTTTACTAAAGAAACTGCTTTAGGGGTTTATCTGCCCAATAGCTATGAATTTTTCTGGAATACTTCGGCAGAGCGTTTTAGAGATAGGATGTTCAAGGAATACAATCGCTTTTGGAATGATTCACGAATTTCAAAGGCAAGCACCATAAACCTGAATAGCGACGAGGTGATGACACTGGCTTCCATTGTTCATGAAGAATCCAAACAAGCAAGTGAGCAGCCTAAAATTGCCGGTGTATATATAAATCGATTAAAAAATGATTGGCCTTTGCAGGCAGACCCGACTTTAAAATTTGCTGCTTATCAATTGCCAAAATATAAGAATACTATTATAAGACGTGTATTAAACGAACATAAAATTATAGATTCTCCTTATAATACATATACCAATACGGGATTACCGCCTGGATTAATTACCATGCCTGATATTACTGCTATCGAGGCGGTTTTGAATTATGAAAAGCATCGTTTTTTCTATTTTGCGGCGGATGCCCAAAAGCCCGGATTTCATAAATTTGCCAGAACTTTGACTCAACATAATCAAAATGCAACAGAATATCAGAGATATTTGTCCAGACAAGGTGTTAAAAAGTAATTTTGAGAAGTCTAAATAAATACCTTATACTTTTTTACTTAATAGGAACGTTTTCCTTTGCCCAACAGGGTATAAATAACTTTTTAAAGCCCAGCGATACTCTAAACACCAAACGGCGCAATGCCGTAATTATATCGGAAGCGTCTTTGGCTACTTTAACTTTAGTTGGACTTAATACTCTTTGGTATAACGACTTCCAACAGTCCAATTTTCATGTTATAAACGATACCAATGAATGGCTTCAAATGGATAAAATAGGGCATGTAATGACTTCATATTACGTTGGAAGGGTAGGAGCGGAAGTTTTAAACTGGAGTGGTGTGAGTAAAAAGAACCAACTTATTTACGGTGCTACACTAGGGTTTACATTTTTGACCGCAGTGGAGGTTTACGATGGTTTTTCGAAGGAATGGGGGTTTTCCTGGTCGGATATGGCGGCCAATGCCCTGGGAACAGGAATTTATATTGGACAGGAATTGTTGTGGGAAGAACAACGATTTGTGTTAAAATATTCATTTCATCGAACAAAATATGCCGAACAACGACCGGATAAATTGGGAGATAATTTATTACAAGAAGCTCTTAAAGATTATAATGGACAAACGTATTGGCTAAGCGCCAACCTAAGTTCCTTTGTTAAGGGAAGCAAAATGCCAAAATGGTTAAACTTCGCCATAGGGTATGGCGCCGATGGTATGCTTACCGGAAATGGCGAAGATTTAGACAATTTTTTCCACGATCAAGACAGAATTAGGCAATATTACCTGAGTTTTGATGTAGATTTAACCAAAATCAGCACCAATTCTAACCTCTTAAGGACGATTTTTAGCGTGCTAAATGTAGTTAAAGTTCCCTTGCCAACTATTGAATTTAATAGTAAAAATAAGGTTGTATTTCATCTATTGTACTTCTAAATAGGACATTTAATCGAATAATTTTGAAAAAAATAATAATAAGTGTAGTTTTGCACGCTGAAATTTGAAGCCCATAATTGAATTTTAAGGCTTCTGAAATTCAATGATATGTATAAAAATATTATATCTTTTTCAGTTATTCCGGTTTTAGTTTTTTCTGCATTTTATTTTGCTTTAAAAACCGATAAAACCCTGGATATGGATTTGTATTCTATTAATGGTCTTGACCTTAATTATACAGTGTCTAATGAAGTAAGTATTGAGGAAACACCTAAAGTAGATTTTGTTCCCGAAAATTGCTTTGCAACACCAACACTGGGAAAAACTTTTGTTGGATTTAAAGAAGCTCTGGCATTTAAGGAATCTCGAGGTGATTACTTTACCGTGAATACTTATGGATATTTAGGAAAATATCAATTTGGGAAAAACACTTTAAAACTCATAGGAGTTTATAATACAAAAAAGTTTTTAGCTGATCCAATACTTCAGGAAAAGGCATTTATTGCCAATGCCGAACGAAATAAATGGATATTGCGTAGAGATATCAAGCGTTTTGTAGGAAAAAAAATTGGTGGAGTCCTGGTAACAGAATCAGGAATATTGGCCGCAGCACATTTAGCAGGCCCCGGAAGTGTAAAAAAATTCTTAAGAAGTTATGGTGCAATTGGTTTTGCGGATGCTTATGGAACAACAATAAGAACCTACATGAAAAGATTCTCCGGGTATGACACTTCTATTGTTATTCCGAATAGAAAAGCAAAAGCTTAATTGATCAAATATTTATAACTAATCTTTTTGAATAATAAAGATGGAAGGTCTTTTGTGCAGATCGACCGTTGTAAGTTTCCAGTCTTTTACAGTTTTAGTTCTAATGTATTCTGTGGGCAAGGTAATATCGCAAGCCACACATACCCTGGTATTATCATTAAGTGCAGTACAGATATCCTCTAACATTTTATTATTTCTATAAGGAGTCTCAATAAATATTTGTGCTTGTTGCTTATCAAAAGAAAGACGTTGCAATTGTTTTAAAGCCGATCTACGATCCACTTTATCAATAGGTAAATACCCATTAAATGTAAAGTTTTGACCGTTCATTCCTGAACTCATTAAAGCTAATATGATGGATGAGGGCCCTACTAAAGGAACAACACGTATTTTATTAACATGTGCTATTTTCACAATTTCAGCGCCCGGGTCGGCAATTGCAGGGCAACCGGCTTCAGAAAGCAGTCCCACATGTTTACCTTCCATACAAGGATTAAGATAACCCTCTAATTCACTTTCATTGGTAAACTTATTTAATATATTGATCTTTAAAGCCCCTTGCGACTTATTGGAACTTATCTTTTTTATAAAACGCCTGGCCGTTTTCTCGTTTTCAACGATATAATAATCTATTGCTTCAATAATGCGTTTAATGGAAATTGGGAGTACTTCTAAAGGTGCATTATCACCGAGTCTTGTTGGAATAAGGTATAAATTGCCTTTTATTTCGGTCATATTAGTTAACTAATAATTTTTTATAAGATCTATTTTTGTTAATGTCTAACACTTCAACAAGGTACAATCCTTTTGCAAAATCATGAATAGATAAACGCAATAAATTATTGGAAATATCAATCTCACTTTGCAATAATTTTCCTTGAATATCATAAATGTTGATTCGATCAGGAGTATAAGTATTTTTAAAATCGAAAGTTAATTCACTATTACTTGGATTAGGATACATTTTAAAGTTGGAGATATTAAAAGAATCTGTTCTTAAATTATCCTGAACGATTTTGTACACGATGCCACTTGTCAATCCGGCAATATACAGTTCACCATTTATGTCTTCTCCAAAAGAGGACCATCCGTTGCCGCTATAGGGGTCGGTAAGTGTCATATCCCAATTTGGACCATTTTCTTCCAGAATTCCAATTTCGTCGCTACAATAATCGGCAAAAAAATAGAGGCTATTAAGATTGGTGTTAATGGAACCTCTATGCCTAAATCCCCCTGTAATAGAGCATTTAAAATTTCCACTTGCAAAATGAGAATACTCGGCAATTGGAAAAGTAAGGGTATTTATTCCGGGGCAATCAGTAAGATTAAAAACGGAATTAGCTTCATAACATCGCCAACCATAATTAAGTCCGGCATCCGTCAAAGCGGCTTTATTAATTTCCTCATAAGTAGACTGTCCAACATCGGCTATCCATAGGTCGTCCGTTAAACTGTCAAAAGAAAACTTCCACGGATTTCTCAGTCCGTAAGCCCAGATTTCACCCAAGGTTGAAGGATCACCATCGTTTTCAAAGGGATTGTTTGAGGGAATAGCGTATGGCGATCCTCCGTCAACATCTATTCGCAATATTTTTCCCAGTAATGTACTTAAGTCCTGACCTCTGTCTTCTGGATCTCCTCCGCTACCCCCGTCTCCTGTTCCTATATACAAATAACCATCAGGGCCAAATACCATGTTGCCTCCATTATGATTTGTGTAAGGTTGTGTTAATGTCAGAATAATTACTTCCGAACCGGAATCTGCAAGATTGGGATCGCCACCAACCGAAAATCTTGAAATGACGGTATCTCCATCAAGATTACTGTAATTCACGTAAAAAAATCCATTTGTTGAATAGTCAGGATGAAAAGCTAAACCAAGAAGCCCGCGTTCGTCATTTGGAGTAAGTGTAGGCACAGAACTTTGGATATCGAGAAAAGGGTCCGTATTAGTACTTCCATCACTATTTAAAATTTGAATGAGACCACTTTGTTCAACGATAAAAAGCCTGTCATCTCCAGCATGTTTAATATCTAGTGGCAAATTAAAACCTATGGAAAAAGATTCAAGAGAAATATCGGGCTGTGCTACGGTGCAATACGAAAAAAGAGCACACAATAAGCCAAAGTAAATCTTTTTCATGCAATTAGGAAAAAGGGATATAAGGTCAAAATTACAATAAATTAATGAATACAACTTTTTTGATAGCAAACATTTAGGAAACAAGCATTTTTGCGATATTAACGCAAGCCTTGTCCAACATTTGAAAAACATTTTCAAAACCTTGATCACCACCATAATAAGGATCAGGAACATCTACTTCGGACAGGTCTCCTAATGCATTGAGAATGAGTTTTACTTTGGTAATATCTTCTGTATTACGAGCCAGTTTCAGAATATTTTTAAAATTCTGATGGTCCATTGCATAAATATAATCAAATGTATTAAAGTCGGAAGCTTTAAATTGCCTTGCTTTTTGCGCCGTGATGTCAATTCCGTATTTAGCTGCAATGGCAACAGAGCGGTAGTCCGGCGGTTTTCCTATCTGGTAAATGGCGGTACCTGCCGAATCAATTTGAAAATGATTATCTGGCAATTTAGATTTTAAAATACCTTCGGCCAACGGTGAACGGCATATATTTCCCAAACACACCATCAAAACCCTTGTCATTCCTCAAAGAATTTAAAGTGATAATTTCTTTGTAAGATCCTCTACGTATTTCCTGAATTGTTTGTCGGTAGAAGACAAATTATCTACCGTTTTGCACGCATGGAGCACTGTAGCATGATCACGCTTACCTATTTGGGAACCTATACTTGCCAATGAGGCCTTTGTGAATTTTTTTGCGAAGAACATGGCCAATTGCCTCGCCTGAACAATATGGCGTTTTCTTGTTTTAGATTGAAGTGTATCCACATCCATTTGAAAATAATCTGAAACTACTTTCTGTATGTAATCTATGGAAACCTCACGTTTGGTATTTTTAACAAACTTCTCAACAATTTCTTTTGCAAGATTCACCGTTATTTCTTTTTTGTTAAACGAAGACTGTGCAATTAAAGAAATTATCGCACCTTCCAACTCCCGGACATTGGTTTTGATGTTTTTTGCTACATATTCAATCACCTCATCCGGCATTTCAACACCATCACGATATAATTTATTTTTTAGAATGGAAACCCGTGTTTCAAAATCCGGGTTCTGCAATTCGGCAGATAGTCCCCATTTGAACCTGGAAAGTAATCGCTGTTCAATATCCTGCATATCCACAGGGGCTTTATCACTGGTTAAAATAACCTGCTTGCCATTTTGGTGTAAATGATTAAAAATATGGAAGAATACATCCTGTGTGCCGGGTTTACCTGACAAAAATTGAACATCATCAATAATCAGGACATCGATAATTTGATAAAAATGAATAAAGTCGTTTCTATTATTCTTCTTGACCGAATCTATATATTGTTGTGTAAATTTTTCGGCAGAAATATATAACACGGTTTTTTCAGGATATTTGTCCTTAATATCAACACCAATAGCATGAGCCAAATGTGTCTTTCCCAAACCAACACCACCAAAAACCAATAAAGGATTAAAAGAAGTACCACCGGGCTTATTGGCCACAGCAATACCCGCATTTCGCGCTAAACGGTTGGCATCGCCTTCTAAAAAATTTTCGAAATTATAATTAGGATTGAGTTGAGATTCGATTTTTACATTTCTAATTCCGGGAATTACAAATGGATTTTTCAACTCCGGACTCTTATTCTTTAAGGGAATATCTACATCTTGAGCTTTAACACCGCCTCTGTTAGAACTTGGGATTTTTTCGGTAAAAGGCTGTTTATTACCATAGGTATTCTCCATTTTAATGATATAAACAAGTTTAGCGTTCTCACCAAGTTCTTTTGTTAACGCAGATTTTAAAATCTTAACATAATGTTCTTCAAGCCATTCGTAGAAAAATTTACTGGGAACCTGAATGCTTAAAGCATTCTCCGAAAGTTTAACTGCATGAATGGGTTCAAACCATGTCTTATAGGCTTGCGGTTGAATATTATCACTTATAAATTGCAGACAATTATTCCATACCGATTGCGCAGTCTCCCTCATTTAGAATATTATATAATTAGTTAGTTAAATTATTGATTGCGTAAAAAAAGAGCAGAATAATTTCGTACTACGTTGATAATTTTTTACCTGACAAATATGTGAACAAAATTCTAAAAAAAAATCAAATGCTATTGAATATTTAAAATTTTTTTCGCATGTTTAATCCGCATGAAAGTACAAAAAATATTCTTTATAATTTAAAGATTCTTTATGAAATGCCATGAAACAAAATTGAGAGTAAGATATGGTGAGACTGATCAAATGGGAGTAGTGTACCATGGTAATTATGTGCAATATTTGGAGATTGGAAGGATTGAGTGGTTAAGGAATCTAGGTGTTTCTTATAAAAAAATGGAGGAAGACGGTATCATGCTTCCGGTTATATCACTATACTTAAATTACAAAAGGTCAGCCTGTTATGACGATATAATTTATGTAAAAACTCAACTTAATAAAATGCCTATGGCAACAATTGAATTTGATTACGAAATTTTAAATGAAGATCGAGAAATAATCACTTTGGCAAAAGTTATTTTGGCATTTATTAATATGAAATCCAAAAGTCCTACAAGATGCCCAAAATATATTTTAGATAAACTGCAAAATTAATCGTTTAAACTTTCTATTTTTATTTCATATATCCCATTAAAAAGGCCGAAAATTTCATCTGATTCATTTTTTCTGACAGAAATTTGAATTTCACAACGCGATGCAAGATCCTGATTTAAGATTTTGAGGCGCCTTTTTTTAATAATGCGCATGACCGTATTCATATTCTTATAGTCGAAAGTAAGCTTGAACGCCTTAATGATCGTTTTTTCCACGATCTCGGCGGCTTCTAACGCCATTTGAGCTGTAGTTTTGTAAGCAGTTATTAATCCCCCAACCCCCAATTTAACACCTCCGAAATACCGTACCACAACAATCAGGACATTGGTAACCCCGAAAGATTGTATCTGCCCATAAATGGGTTGCCCCGCACTATTGCTGGGCTCACCGTCATCGTTGGCCCTAAACCTAATAACCTCTGAGCCAATTTGGTAAGCATAACACCAATGTCTTGCAGCATGATGCTGTTTTTTAAAAATTTCAAGATGACGTTTAATATCCGCTTCATCCGTTACGGGAATTACATAGCCAAAGAATTTGCTGTTCTTTTCCTTGAATAAAACTTCGGGAGAGGGCCTTATTACAGTTTTATATGTGTCTTTTAGCTCCATAAACAGCTCAAAACAATTCTTTTTTAAGGACAAAGAGATCGGTAATATCTTCTTCCTTTGGATTTATGTTCCACGTATGCATCCCCAATTGAGTTGCTACTTGTATGTTCTCAAGAGTATCATCTATAAAAAGTATTTCATTTTCTGTCAAACCATTTTGTTGAATTACAAATTGATAAAAATCGTGATTTGGTTTGCGCAAATGTATTTCATGCGATAGGTAGAACTTATCAAAACAATTTTTAAAATCATTAAAAAATGAAATATGATCCATAACCCAATTTATATGAAGTTCGTTCGTATTACTTAATAGAATAAGCTTATATTCATTTTTATTGGAAAGCTGCCTTAAAAAATCAAAACGATGCCGTGGAAAATCCTTTAAGATAATATTCCATGAATGGATAATATTTTCTTTCGAAGCCTGCGGAAAGGCATTCTGATAAAAATCGAGGAAAGAGGTGGTACTAATTAATCCTTTTTCATATCGTGTATTCGTTGCGACTATTTCTTCTGAAAAAGCATTTACTCCATATAAATGCATCGCATGCTGCCTGGCCCGTTTTTTATCCAGATTAATAAAAACATCACCAAAATCGAATATTATAGTCTTAATCATTCCTATAAATATTGAGCATATCTGTCTTAATCTGTTTTTTTTCGATCATTCTTCCCCTAAGAAGCGGTGCCTTAACACCGTCATTAAATTCGACGGTTCCTGTAAAAACCCGGGCTTCATCCCAAAGATTTTCATCGATAAATGTTTGAAGCGTTTGCGCTCCGCCTTCAATAATAACAGAATTAATATTTTTTTTATAAAGCAGATTACATATTTGTTGTGCTATGGGTTCACTAAAATTAATAGTTTCGTTGGAAACTATTACAGTATCGGCTAATTCATTAAATACATTGAGCGTTCTGGGAAGTTTATTTTCTTTATCGATAATAATCCTTATGGGGTTTTCACCTGTCCAATCCCTAACGGTTAAGCCGGGATTATCCTGTAATATAGTATTTGTACCAACTAAAATTGCTTGTTCTTCCGATCGCCATTTATGTACCATCTGTAATGAATAGGCATTGGTTATCCAAACCGGTTTTGATTCTTTTTTCGTTAAAGGAGCAATAAAACCATTACCCGTCTGAGCCCATTTTAATATAATATAAGGCCGTTTTTTATTATGAAAGGTCAAGAATCGCCGGTGATGCTCCATACATTCATTTTCCAAAACTCCAACCTTAACTTCGCAACCCGACTTTTTAAGGATTTCTATCCCTCGTCCGGATACCGTTACATTTGTATCTGTGGTCCCAATGACAACTCTCGGAATTTTATGCGCCATAATTAAATCACAGCACGGCGGAGTTTTTCCATAATGAGAACAAGGCTCTAAGGTAACGTACAATGTCGCTGCTTTGAGCTTTGATTTATCTTTTACAGACCCGATGGCATTTACCTCGGCATGGGGTCCTCCATAAGGGCCTGTAAACCCTTGCCCAATAATGATATCATTGTGCACAATGACACATCCAACCATAGGATTAGGTCGCGTTGTACCCAATCCATTTTTGGCTATATCAATACAACGGCGGATAAATTCTTCGTGTAAACTCAACGTTTCTTTAAAACTACTTTATCGGAATAATCAACATGATAATCAAAGGAAAAATCGCCCAAAGAATAGGTAATAACTCCTTTATAATCTAATTGAACCTCTTTATTGGCTATACTGTTAAATATATTCCCGAGCAACCCTTTTTTCTGATCATCAAAAATTTGCTTCGGAGAGAAACTTACATTTATAGGTATTGAAAATTCATCGTTAACAGGGACCTTGAACTTTTTGGAATTTATACTGCTAACTTTGATATTATTTACGAAAACTTCAAGATCCTTTATTTCTAAATTTCCCCCTATATCATTAAAGTTTTCAAACTTGGCATCAGCGCTAATAATAACCTTCGAAAGTTTGGCTGAATGTACGCGAACATTACTGATGTTTTTAAACTCAGGTTTCTTAGTAAAAGTGCATGATACGGTAATAAAACTTAAAAACAACAAAAAACAAATTTTTCTCATCAGATTATTATTTTATATTTATAATACAAAATTAATGTATATAAATTAAGATGGATTCTTTTTTGATTAGAAAAATTAAGCCGGAAGATGATCCTAAAATTGAGGAGATTATATTGGCCACTTTTCCTGAGTTCGATATGCCGTTGGTTGGAACGGCTTTTGAAGATGAGGAAATCCGGCAAATGTTCGCATCTTATCAAAATCATAATGAAGTATATTATATTGTCGAAGAAAAAGAGGATGTAGTTGGGGGAGCTGGAATAAAGCCATTAAAAGGTTTTGAAAATGACGTATGTGAGTTTCAGAAAATGTATCTGAGCCCGTACGCAAGAGGTAAAGGATATGGCAAACTATTGTTTACAAGATGTTTGAAAGAAGCCAAAAAATTAGGATATAAAAGGTGTTATTTAGAGTCGGCTTCACAATTTAAAAGAGCCATTAAAATTTATGAAAAGTCCGGCTTTAATCATTTGGAAGGGCCAATGGGCAATACAGGCCACTATTCGTGTGGTGTTTGGATGATTAAGGATTTATGGAATTAAAAGCTATTCAAAAAGAGTTTCACCAGCGCTTAGATCATATTTATAACAAAAATGAGGTCGATAGTTTCTTTTTCATGGCTCTTGACCATTATTATGACCTTAAGCGTATTACATTAGCCTTACAGCCTGAACTAACAATATCTAATAAAGAATCGAAATCCATTTTTAAGGTGTTGGAGGCATTGGAAAAAGAGAAGCCTATTCAATATATACTTGGAGAAACCATTTTTTGTGGTTTTCCATTTAAAGTGAAAGAATCCGTATTGATTCCCAGGCCTGAAACTGAAGAACTGGTGGAATGGATCGTTAATGAAGCGGATAGTTCCAGGACTATTAATATCTTGGATATTGGTACGGGAAGTGGATGTATAGCCATTGCATTGGCTAAAAAATTGACTAATGCTAAGGTTTATGCACTGGACATAAGTTCTGAAGCACTTAAAATTGCCCGGGAAAATGCACTTATTAATAATGTTACAATTAAATTTATCGAAGCCGATATATTAGACTCAAAAAAAGAGTTTTGGAATTTAGTATTTGGAGACTTGAATTTTGACCTGATTGTTTCCAACCCACCCTATATAAAAATATTGGAAAAAGAACACATGAAAAATAACGTGGTAAAGCATGAACCTCATCTGGCGTTGTTTGTTGATGATGAGGATGCATTGTTGTTTTATAGAAAAATAGCCCGATTGGCGTCAAAAATATTAACCAAAAAAGGAGAACTTTATTTCGAAATTAATGAGTATCTTGGAGAGTCAGTTATTGAATTGCTCAAGGTTTATAAATTCGTCGATCTGAAATTAAAACAAGACATATTTAAGAAAAACAGAATGATAAAAGCAGCACGTTCATGAGAGAATTAAAGTCTATAACAGTTTTTTGCGGCAGCAGTGAAGGAAATGATAACCATATTATTTCTGATGCCATTAAATTGGGAGAAACTTTGGCAAAAAATGAAATAACTCTGGTTTATGGAGCGGCAAAAATAGGCATTATGGGAATAATTGCCCGGGCTTCACTTGATCTTCATGGAAAGGTTATTGGTGTAATTCCCGAATTTTTGAAATTAAGGGAGGTCGTTCATTTGGGTTTACATGAGCTAATAACCACTAATAATATGCATGAACGTAAACTTAAAATGCACGAATTGTCGGATGGATTTATTGCTCTTCCTGGAGGGTTTGGGACCCTTGAAGAACTGTTCGAAATAATTACCTGGGCACAATTGGGTCTTCACCAAAAACCTATTGGATTATTAAACAGTAATGGATTTTATGATGATCTTATCAATATGCTGGAAAGGATGACCATGAAGGGGCTATTAAAATTTGAAAACTTGTCACTACTTATTGTTGATGATAACATCGATACGCTACTAGACAAAATGAGAGCCTTCAAGCCTAAATCTGTTCCTAAATGGCTAAAAGTTGAAAGAACTTAAAAATCAATTATTTAAAATACATTTACCTTTTTAATGACAATTGAAGAACAAATAAATGCGCTTCGTGACGAATTAAGAACGCATAATTATAACTATTACGTCCTGGATAACCCTATTATTAACGATTATGATTTCGATCTCAAATTAAAGGAACTTCAGACCTTAGAAGAAAAGTATCCGGAGTATTACGATGCCAATTCACCAACACTTCGGGTTGGTGGGGAAATAACCAAGAATTTTGAAACTGTCGTTCATGAATACCGCATGTATTCATTGGATAATTCGTATTCAAAAGAAGATCTGCACGATTGGGAAGTCCGCATAAAAAAATTGGTGGATGGAGATATTCGGTATACCTGCGAGCTTAAATACGACGGGGCTTCTATAAGTTTAACCTATGAAAATGGAAAATTGATCAGGGCCGTGACCCGGGGAGACGGCTTTCAGGGAGATGACGTTATCGCAAATATCAAGACCATAAGAACAGTGCCCTTGCTCCTAAAGGGTGATTATCCGCCTAAATTCGATATTCGCGGTGAAATCGTATTGCCCTTTGAAGGATTTAATAAAATGAACGAAGAGCGTATGGAAATAGGAGAGGAGCCCTACCGAAATCCTCGTAATACAGCGTCAGGGAGCCTGAAATTACAAGATAGTGCCGAAGTCGCTAAGCGTCCGTTGGAATGCCTGCTTTATAATTTAACCGGTCTTAACCTTGGGATTGGATCTCAATTTGAAAGCCTGGAAAAAGCACGATCGTGGGGTTTTAAAGTTCCGGGCGCTGCAAAATTAGTAGATTCTATAGCTGAGGTTTTGGAATTTATCGCCTTTTGGGACCTGCAGCGACATGAATTACCTTATGAAACAGATGGTGTCGTCATTAAAGTAAATGATCTTTACCAACAGGAAGAGTTAGGTTATACGGCCAAATCGCCACGATGGGCAATGGCATATAAGTTTAAGTCCGAACAAGTATCCACAAGGCTAAACAGCATATCTTACCAGGTGGGTCGTACAGGAGCTATTACACCGGTGGCTAATTTAGACCCGGTAGAATTGGCAGGAACGATTGTAAAACGCGCTTCCTTGCACAATGCCGATCAAGTTGAAAAACTTGATATTAGGGTGGACGATACCGTGTTTGTTGAAAAAGGGGGAGAGATCATCCCAAAGATTATTGCTGTAGATTTAAGTAAAAGGCAGGAAAACGCTCTGCCGACGGAATATATAACCCATTGCCCGGAATGTAATACCGAATTGATTAGAACTGAAGGTGATGCCAAACACTATTGCCCTAATTATTATGGTTGTAACCCACAAATAATAGGAAGAATTCAACATTATATATCCAGAAAAGCCATGGACATTGAAGGCCTGGGAGGCGAAACGGTTGCCTTATTGGTAAATGAAGGACTGATTAATAATTATGCAGACTTGTATGAGCTAACAAAAGAAGACGTTATTCCTTTAGAACGAATGGCAGAGAAATCTGCCGATAATTTAATTAATGGTATCGCGAAATCAAAAGAAATACCATTTGGACGGGTTTTATATGCTATAGGTATTCGTTATGTGGGAGAAACCGTTGCCAAAAAATTAGCAAAGCATTATAAGAATATTGAAAATCTTGCAAGTGCAACCATGGAAGATCTGGTTAATGTGGACGAAATAGGTGTTAAGATTGCCGAAAGTGTTGTCGAATTTTTCGCAATAGAGGATAATAAGAATATTATTGAAAGATTGAAGCATTTTGGCGTTCAGCTGGAAATTTCGGCCGATAAACTTGCGAATCAGACCGAAAAGTTAAAATCATTGACTTTTGTCGTTTCAGGCGTATTTCACAGTGTTTCGAGAAATGAGCTCAAAAAATTGATCGAAGACAACGGGGGAAAGGTCTCGGGTTCGATTTCTTCTAAGACCAGTTATATCGTAGCAGGTGATAATATGGGGCCCAGTAAAAAGACAAAGGCGGAACAATTGAATATTCCGATAATTACAGAAAATGAATTCTTACAGATGACTATTTAGAATAAATATAAATAACACTATTTTATCGACAAAACGCTTCTTTTTATCGATTAATTGTAAAATTATGATATATTTGCCTTACAAACCTCAAATTAACCTACATGCAAAAAGTAAAAATATTACTGGGTTTTGCAATTATTTTGTCAATAGGATTTATAGGCTTACAGATCTTTGAGCAAGATGTACTTGTTAATTATTTGCGTCCTGTAATACTTCCTATTTTAGTGGTGACCTATTGTATTTCGAAAAAGGAGAAAAGCAGTAATTTTTTCTATTTCCTACTGTTTTATGCGATAGCCGAATTATTGGGGTTATTTAGCTACTTCGCCATGCAATCTTATTTTATAGATAGTTTATTGTATTATGGAGGTAATATGTTATATATAACGGCATACGTCTTTTTAATTTTGCAGATCGTGAAGCCGATGAATATTAAAAACATTTTTAACCGATTTCCAGCCTATGTTTTGATATTAATTGTTTTAGATATTTATAGCATTGTTTTAGTTTCTGATATTGCAATTAAAAGTGATTTACTATACGGTACTTACGATTATTTAATCGAAATAGCTTATAACTCCGTTATTATGTTATTGCTTACCTTAACATTAATTAATTACATAAGCAGATATACCAAAAAGGCCATGAATTTGTTGTTAGGTGCGTTATGTATTGTCTTTTCCGAAGTTATCCAGGTAGCTTATTTTTACGTATCAGATCAAAATATATTGAGCGTAGCTTATTCTATTCTTTTAGTTGTTGCATTTGCCTTCTTTTATATCCAAGCGAGCCTGGTAGAAGTTACAGATGGTGATATGGATAACGAAAATTATAAAACTATAGATAAACTAGAAGCTTAATTTTTGACCCAGAACTGGAATATCCTTTCTATAAATAAATAAAATTATTGCGGCCAAAACAAATGTTACTGCCGCAGTAATAAACAGGATGCCCCCATCTTCGTTAACCTCGATTCCAAGTTGGGTTAAATGCATCATTATGGCCCCACCCATAACTCCCATAGTTATAACGGCGCCAGCCCAAATGGTCCTGGGTATTAATAATAAAATGCTTGCAATTAGTTCAACCACGCCTGTTCCAATTCGACCAACGGGTTCCAGACCAACAGATTCAAAAATATAGACGCTGTCAGGGTGGGCTGTAAATTTAAATCGCAGGGTTTGAATAAGTATTATGGCGACAACTATTCGTAATATAAAAGGAATTCTCTTTTTCATGAATTGAAATTATAAGTTCTATTAGACGCATATTGTTTCGCTACATAATATTTATTGTCATTCATTTTAAACTGATCGATTTAATTTTAGGATTTATACTATTATCGAGGTGCCTTTACCTGCTTTCCCCTTACCACTTTCGATGTAGAAATCAATTTTTCCAAGATTAAGCCCGTAACAACCCACCTGGTTAACCAGTACATTTTTACCTTCTATATTTTTTTCGATGGTTGGTTTGGGTAAAAAAGTGTGGGTATGCCCGCCGATTATAAGATCTATATTTTTGGTTGACCTTGCCAATTTCAGGTCGTCGATCAAATCGTCTTCCCTATAGTGATAACCCAAATGCGACAAACAAATTATAAGATCACATTGTTTATCTTCCTTTAAAATTCGACTCATATCCTGAGCAATTTCAATCGGATTTATATATTGGGTCTCTTTATAAAGCGTTTTTAATACAAGGCCTTCCAGTTCAATGCCAAGCCCAAAAACGCCAATTCTAATACCATCTTTTACAAATATCTCATACGGTTTTACATGCGTATCCATTACTGTATTTGTAAAGTTATAATTGGCTGAAATAAATTTAAAATTGGCATGTGGTAATTGTTTATATAAGCCTTCAATGCCATTGTCAAAATCATGATTTCCGATGGTCGCTGCATCATATTTTAACATGCTCATGAGTTTAAATTCCAACTCTCCACCATAATAGTTAAAGTACGGAGTGCCCTGGAAAATATCACCGGCATCCAATAGAAGTGTATTAGGATTCTCATTCCTCAATGCCTCTATCAAACTTGCTCTTCTGGCAATACCCCCCCTGTTGGCATTTTGGTCATCATCCGGTCCAAAAGGATCAATATGACTATGCACATCGTTGGTATGTAGAATTGTTATTTTATTTGCTTTTGATGTTGTGAAAGATTGCAAACCCATACTACCCAGGGTTACCAAAGCTGTTGTCGCTGCAGTTTGTTGAATAAAATGTCTTCTTTTCACATGTTTAAATTTTAGTTAATTTGAATAAACCGATCATCTATGGTTGGATTTATAGTGTCCACTTTTTTAAAATAATCAATAAGCACATTTCTTATTTTATAGTCCAAAACATGCAAACTATCACTGTTTTGAAAAAAGGTTATTCGATCGCCACCTCCATATAAATAGTCGCTTGTGGCAATATAATAGGTTTTATCATCAATGATCTCTGCTGCATTAATTTTTGCCTCAATGAGCCCGAAATCTTTATCTACTATTATTTTTAGATTCGAAATAGGATGAGCTCGCCTTGCATTTTGAAGATAGATCACTAGGTCCTTTACAAATTTCCCTTTAAGCTCGGCAACAACAACATTATTTTCAAAAGGCATTAATTGAAAAGCCGTTCGCGGAGTGATCGGTCCTTTGGATATAATAGAGCGAATACCCCCGTGGTTTAACAATACCATATCGATATCTTTCCCTGTTCTTGATTTGAAAACAGGATTGGCCTGTTCATGTACAGCGTCCACCATTAAATTACCTATTGCAGTATTGAGATGACCATCCGTTTTAGAATAAGTATCAACAGCATAGGCTATAACACTATCCAGGTCCTTGATGACATGTTCTCTAAATGGTCTTATAAATTTTTCAATCTCGGCATTATCCTGAAAACTATCGCTAATCGAAATTTGTTTGCCTTCAATTCTCGTAATATGATTCTCGTTCTTACAAGAAATAAAAATCAGGATTAGAACAAATAAAAGGGAATATTTTGAATTCATTTAATTAGTTGATTTTGTATTCAGATTATCTGCACTCTTTACTACATTTGTACAAACTATAAATGTAAATGTTTTTTAAACGATTTAAGAAAAAATCAATTCAAAAATATATTAATAATATATTGAAGAATCGAAATGCAAATGTGAATGATCGAAAAATCGAATCTGTCGGCATTATCTTAAACCTGGTAGAATACAATGAACATGAAAGTCTGATACTATTTTTTAAAAGCAATGGCATTAGAGAAAATAAAATCAAGTTCATTAGATTTATAGCCGACGAAAAAAATAAACCAAACCCATGGGATTCTTATTTTAGCCCGAGTGACTTTGGTTGGAGAGGAAAGTTAAATAGTGTAGAATTACAGGATTTTGTAGATACAAAATTCGATGCATTAATAAGTTATTACAAGAATGATAATTTGGAATTAAATACGGTTACGACCTTATCAAAAGCCAATTTTAAGATCGGAATTTCTGGTAAGGACGTACGTCTAAATGATTTCATAATCAATATAAAACCAAACCAGATTGATATTTTTAAAAAGGAATTCCTAAAATATCTAAAAACACTTAACAAAATCTAGAATGAATACTAACTTAGTTGGAACAGGAGTAGCACTTATAACCCCATTTAAAAGTGATTTAAGTGTGGATCATGAGGCATTGGCCAATATCGTTAATTTTAATATCGACAACGGAATAAATTATTTGGTAATTAGCGGTACAACCGGAGAAAGTGTAACTATTACGAAGCAGGAAAAAGTTAAAATTATTCAAACTATAAAAAATGCAAACGACGGAAGGTTGCCTTTGGTTTTGGGTATTGGAGGAAATAATACGGCACAAATAACAGAAGAAATAGAAACTAGCGATTTGAGCGGTATAGCTGCTATTTTATCGGTGTCACCTTATTATAGTAAACCCACACAAGAAGGCATTTATCAGCATTTTAAGGCTGTTTCGGAAGCCTCCCCGGTTCCGGTTATTTTATATAACGTCCCGGGCCGTACATCTTCCAATATGTTGCCAGTTACCACTTTACGACTGGCAAATGATTTTGAAAATATAATCGCTGTTAAGGAAGCCGGTAATAATGTAGCGCAGTATTTGCAATTATTAAAAAATAAACCGGATGATTTTCTTGTCATTTCGGGTGATGATGACCTTGCATTGGGAGTAGTACTTGCTGGTGGGTCCGGGGTTATCTCGGTTTTGGGGCAGGCATTTCTAAAGAACTTCGCAAAGATGATTCAATTGGGACTGGAAGGTAATGCAAAGGAATCTTATAAAATGCACTTTAAACTAATGGAATTAACGAGCCTTATCTTTGCCGAAAACAACCCGGCCGGAATTAAGGCCGTCATGCAGGATTTAAACTTATGCCAGGATACTGTGAGGTTGCCGTTGGTAAAGGCATCGGATGCTTTAAAGGAGAAAATAAATAGGGCGATAAAAGTATTATAGCGCCATAATAGTTAAAAATTACTTAAACCTTATTTTAAAGGAAACGGACGATTTATTTTTGCTGAAAATAATTGTTTTTAAAATACGTTATAAATACTTACTTTTGCAACCGGATTAAAATTATGAAGAAATTCGCTTACATATTATTTTCAGTTATAGTTTTCAGTTCTTGTTCAGAATTTCAAAAAGCTATTAAATCTGAAGACGTTGCCACTAAGTTTAAAATGGGAACAGAGCTGTTTGATGCCGGTAAATACGGTAAGGCAAACCGCTTGTTTGTGCAAATTGTTCCTAAATATAGAGGTAAGCCACAGGCTCAAAAGTTAATGTACATGTATTCCATGTCATTTTACCATATGAAAGATTATTATACGGCCAACTATCAATTTGAGCGTTTTGTAAGCGCTTATCCTACAAGTGAAAAATTGGAGGAGGCTGCATTTTTAGGGGCCAAAAGCTATTACCACCTTTCCCCTGTGTATACAAAGGATCAAAAAGACACTAAAGAGGCCATTGAGAAATTACAGGAATTTATTAATAGGTTCCAGGAATCGGAGTATTTAGACGAGGCCAACGTATTGGTAAAAGAACTTGATTATAAATTAGAAAATAAAGCTTTCAGTATTGCGAAACAATATAACCATATAAATGATTTTCAATCGTCAATAAGATCCTTCGATAATTTTATTTTAGAATATCCCGGAACACCATTTAGAGAAAAAGCGATGTTCTATAGGTTGGACTCTGCTTACAAGTTGGCAATCAATAGTATAAGCAATAAAAAAGAAGCGCGAATTGAAAGCGCCATTGCATATTATAATACATTTAAAAAATCTTATACCGATTCAGAATTTGTAGATCAAGCGAACGAAATGATCGAAGAATTAAATGGATTATTACAAGAATTTAATACGAAAAGTTAATAACAATAATAATGGATTTAAAGAAAGTTAATGCACCGGTTAATACTAAAACGTATGATAGAAATGCGATAGATGAACCCACGGGTAATATTTATGAGGCTATTTCGGTAATTTCCCGTCGTGCAGAGCAGATCAACACAGAAATAAGAAAAGAACTTGTCGATAAATTGGAAGAATTTGCCACTTATAATGACAGTTTGGAGGAAATCTTCGAAAACAAAGAACAAATTGAAGTTTCTAAGTTTTACGAAAAATTACCTAAACCACATGCATTAGCCGTTCAGGAATGGTTAAATGACAATATTTATTTTAGAAATACCGAGGAAGAGACTCAAGAATAATTTCTATGTCCATTTTAAGAGGCAAAAATATACTTTTAGGTATAACTGCCGGTATTGCCGCTTATAAATCGGCATCGTTAGTCAGATTATTTGTAAAAGCAGGTGCAAACGTAAAGGTGGTTATGACACCTGCTTCAAAAGAATTCATCACGCCTTTAACTTTATCCACTTTATCTAAAAACCCCGTACTATCCTCTTTTACAAATGAGGAAGATGAAAATGAGGTATGGAATAATCATGTAGAGCTGGGACTTTGGGCCGATCTATTTTTAATTGCCCCGGCCACTGCCAATACCTTGTCTAAAATGGCAACGGGAAATAGCGATAATTTATTATTGGCCACCTATTTATCTGCAAAATGCCCTGTATATTTTGCGCCGGCAATGGATTTGGATATGTACAAACACCAATCCACCAGTAATTCGTTGAAAACACTTCAAAGCTATGGCAACATTATGATACCGGCAACACATGGTGAATTGGCAAGCGGGTTAATAGGTGAAGGCCGGATGGCAGAACCGGAAGATATTGTGGCATTTATAGAGAATGATATTATAAAATCACTGCCTTTAAATGGCAAAAAGGTTTTAATAACAGCTGGCCCTACCTACGAAGCCATTGATCCCGTGCGATTTATAGGGAATCATTCCAGTGGTAAAATGGGTTACGAAATTGCAAAAGTGGCAGCAAACCTTGGTGCCAATGTAATTATTGTCTCTGGGCCAACACACCAAATTGCAGATCACAGTTTAATACAGGTTATCCCTGTAGAAAATGCAAATGAAATGTATGATGCTACTCATAAACATTTTAATGATTCCGATATTGCAATTCTATCGGCAGCCGTCGCCGATTACAAACCAAAACATATTGCTAAAGAAAAAATAAAGAAGAACGACCCTACCTTAAAACTGGAGTTGGAAAAGACCAAAGATATACTGGCCTCTTTAGGAAAAATAAAAAAGCACCAGATACTTGTTGGCTTTGCTTTGGAAACACATAATGAGCTTGAAAATGCAATAAAAAAACTAAAATCAAAAAATTTAGATTTAATTGTATTAAATTCGTTAAAAGATGAAGGTGCCGGTTTTGGTGGCGTTACTAATAAAGTAACTGTAATTGGTAAAGATGAAAATATTACGAATTACCCGTTAAAATCGAAAGCCGAAGTCGCTCTGGATTTATTCAATGAAATTTTAAAACAACTCAATGCGTAATTTATTAATTGTATGTCTTTCTTTTTACTCTGTTGCATTATTTTCTCAGGAATTAATTTGTGATGTCGTTGTAGATGCACGACAAACCGGTAATGAAAATGTACAGGTATTCAAAACATTAGAAAATCAATTAAACGAATTTGTCAATAATAGCCAATGGACCAACAAGTCTTTTGCCCCACAGGAACGCCTTAATTGCAGCATGGTAATTAATATTAATGATTATGATGGCGATGTTTTTCAAGCCTCAATACAAATACAATCGTCTAGACCTATTTTTAACTCTTCTTACAGTTCGCCTATATATAATTTTAATGATAGAGATTTTACTTTTCAGTATTTAGAATTTCAAAATTTAAATTATAACCCGACCCAGTTTGAATCAAATTTAGTGTCTGTAATTACATATCATATCTTTATGATATTGGGCATGGATGCCGATTCTTTTGCTCTAAACGGAGGTGAAGAATATTACAGGCAGGCACGTACAATTTTGAATTATTCTCAACAAAGTAATTTCAAAGGATGGAAACCGGAAGACGGACTGCAGTCAAGGTTTAGTTTAATTGATAATATCATGTCACCTACGTACAAGGAGTTCAGAAATGTATTGTATGGCTATCATATCGATGGTCTGGACACTATGAATCAAGACCCAAGACGTGCTAAAGATGATATGGCAAGCACCCTAATGCTACTTGAAGTGTTAAACAACCGCCGTCCAAATTCTTTTATTCTTCGTGTGTTTTTTGATGCAAAAGCCGAAGAGATCGAAGATGTATTTAGTGATGGCCCAAGCGTAGATATTGCTGATCTTGTCACCGCCCTTAACAGTGTAGCCCCAACACATGCCAGTAAGTGGAGGAACATTGATTACTAGATGCCTTTTGGAATAATTTAGAATTTGGGAACACTATTTTGTTTAAAGAAATTGTATTTCAACATTTTATTTAAAATAATAATTTAAGAATTGCTCACCTCACTTTCCATAAAAAATTATGCCTTAATTGATGAGCTACAAGTTAATTTTAGTAATGGGTTAACCATTATAACAGGGGAAACCGGGGCAGGGAAATCCATTCTTTTAGGAGGGCTTTCATTAATTTTAGGTAAACGCGCCGATCTATCCCATATACTGGATGCCTCAAAAAAATGTGTAATAGAGGCTGGTTTCGATATTGCAAATTATGATCTAAAGGATATTTTTGCCGAACAGGACTTAGATTACGATACTGAAACTATTATCCGACGTGAAATTTTACCATCCGGGAAATCCAGGGCATTTGTAAACGATTCTCCGGTTAACCTGAATGTATTGGCTCATTTGGGAAGCTGTTTAATCGATATCCATTCACAACATCAAACATTAGAACTTACAAATACCAATTTTCAGTTTCAGATCATTGATGCTTTAGCTAAAAATGAAATGAATTTGAATCAATATGAGTTAAAACTTAGGAACTTTAAAGAATTTACTGTAAAACTTAATAACCTACATACCCTTAAAGCTGAATCATTAAAGGAACTCGATTATAATCAATTTTTATTAAAGGAATTGGATGAGGCAAATCTTGAGCCTGGGGAACAGGAACTCCTTGAAACGGAATATGAGACCTTGAGTAACGTTGAGGAAATTCTGGAGGAGCTTAAAGTGTCAGATCAATTAGTGAGTGATGAGCAAGTCGGTGTTTTACATACGTTATCGACCCTTAAAAACAGCCTTCAAAAACTTACAAGATATTCCAGCAGGTACAACGAATTGTTTGATAGAGTACATAGTATTATTATTGAACTGGATGATCTTTACCAGGATCTGGAAATCGCTCAGGAAGCGATAGAAGCCGACCCGGAACGGCTCGAATACGTCAATGTTAAGTTGCAATCCATTCATAATCTGTTACTAAAGCATTCTGCGAACGATATTGATGAACTAATTTCAATTCAAGATAAATTATCAAAAAAAGTAAGCATTACCGAAAATATCGATGACAAGATAAAGCAAGCACAAAATGAGCTTAATAAATTAGAAGAAGAACTAAATAAACTTGCTTTATCCATCCATGACCAACGGGAAAAAGCAATACCACAGCTTATTAATAAGCTGGAAAAAATTCTTGAAGATTTAGGGATGAAATCTGCAAGGTTTAATATATCGTTAAAGCCTGAGCTGGAGTTTTTAAATAACGGCAAGGATAATTTGTCGTTTCTATTTACAGCAAATAAAGGAGGAAGTTTTAATGAACTTAAAAAATCTGCATCGGGCGGAGAACTATCAAGAATTATGCTGGCCATTAAATTTATTTTATCAGGATTTATTCAATTGCCATCCATTATGTTCGATGAAATCGATTCGGGAGTTTCGGGAGAAATTTCGAATAAGATGGCCAATATTATGGTGCAGATGAGCAAAGGAATGCAGGTATTTACAATTACTCATCTTCCCCAAATTGCTGCAAAGGGAGATACGCATTTCAAGGTATATAAAGACGATGTCAACAATAAATCGGCAACCCACTTAATTCGATTAAATCAAGACGAGCGAATTGTGGAGATCGCTCAAATGTTGGGAGGGGAGCAAGTATCCAATTCGGCCATAGCACATGCCAAACAATTATTGAATTAATAGTATCTTTAGAGACTTAAATTGATAACAAACCAACTACAATATGTCATATAATTTATTAAAAGGGAAAAAAGGAATTATATTTGGAGCTTTAGACGAAAACTCAATTGCCTGGAAAACTGCCGAACGTGCTCATGAAGAAGGGGCGGAATTCGTTCTTACCAATGCCCCAATTGCCATGCGAATGGGACAGATAAATCAACTTGCAGAAAAAACAAATTCTCAAATTATTCCAGCCGATGCCACTTCAATGGAAGACATAGAAAACCTTGTAGAAAAATCTATGGAAATTCTTGGTGGTAAGATCGATTTTGTGTTACACTCTATAGGGATGTCTATTAATGTAAGAAAGGGTAAATCATATACAGATCAAAATTACGATTGGACCCAAAAAGGCACCGATGTTTCTGCAATGTCCTTTCATAAGGTGATGCAGTCTTTATATAAAGCAGACGCAATGAACGAATGGGGTAGTATAGTAGCTTTAACCTATATGGCTGCCCAACGCGTGTTCCCCGATTATAATGATATGGCAGATAATAAGGCCTATCTGGAAAGTATTGCACGTAGCTTTGGCTATTTTTTTGGCAGAGATAAAAAGGTACGCGTAAATACCATTTCGCAGTCACCAACACCAACCACCGCCGGTAGTGGAGTAAAGGGCTTTGAAGGATTTTTATCTTATGCGGAAGAAATGTCACCGCTTGGTAATGCCACTGCTTTGGAATGTGCAGATTATACCATTACACTTTTTTCCGACCTTACCAAAAAAGTGACTTTACAAAATCTTTTCCACGACGGCGGATTCTCAAATATGGGTGTAAGCACCAAAATCATGGAATCTTTTATGAGTAAATAGCCATGCATTTTCTCGAAGTAATAAGACCTTATTAGTATTTTAACAAGGTTTTTTTGCTATATATCTGTAAAAAATGCAAGTTTTATGATATAATAATAGATTTGGTTAGACCCTTTAACCAGATCATTATGAAAAAAACTACACTTTTCCTTATAGTCTTCTGTATAAGTCACTTTTCATTTTCTCAGTGTACCAATTCGAATCCGAATCCTGCAACACCAACTGCATCACATAATTCTGGTGAAATTCAGGAAATTGCAGTCAATATTGAGACACACGATTTTGCGACAGTTAAT
>PVMK01119338.1_pt1 | contig 37251 bp, 40 predicted proteins | sample 1853481 | NCBI WGS metagenome assembly PVMK01 (sample SAMN08533507, study PRJNA380276) | Marine sediment metagenome, whole genome shotgun sequencing project.
ATGGTGCTGCCCCTGGGGCTGGATTCCTTTGCCGAATCACTTCGTTGTGGAGTCGAGATTTTTCATGCGCTGAAATCCGTCATCAAACAGCGCGGCATGAGTACAGCCGTAGGCGACGAGGGCGGGTTTGCACCGGATCTGTCATCCAATGAAGCCGCGGTGGAAACCATTCTCGAGGCCATCGAGAAATCCGGATATCGTGTGGGTATGGATGTCAGCCTGGGTCTCGACGTCGCCTCATCAGAATTTTACCGTGACGGCCTGTATCACCTGGAATCCGAAGGAAAAACCTTTGAGTCCGGCGCTTTTGCCGAGTACCTGGCCAGCTGGGTGCGCCAGTACCCGATTATCAGCATCGAGGACGGCATGGCCGAGGACGACTGGGATGGCTGGTCCATCCTGACCGGTCTTACGGGTGATGATTGCCAACTGGTGGGTGATGACCTGTTTGTAACCAACACGGAGATATTCAGGAAAGGCATCGAGCTCGGAATTACCAATTCCATCCTGATCAAGCTGAACCAGATCGGAACGCTAAGCGAAACCCTGGATGCCATATCGATGGCTGATCAGGCAGGGTTCAGCGCCGTGATCTCTCACCGCTCGGGGGAAACCGAAGACACCACGATTGCCGATCTCGCGGTTGCAAGCAAGGCTACCCAGATCAAAACCGGCTCCCTGTGCCGCTCAGACCGGGTCGCCAAGTACAACCAGCTGCTGCGCATCGAGGAAGCCCTGGGTAATCGCGGCCGCTACGCGGGCCGGGCAGCTTTTTCCAATATTCGTAACTGGAGTTGATATCGGCAGATGCGCGTCCTGCTGGCCATACTGTTACTCGTTCTGATCCTGCTGCAAATGAAAATGTGGTTTGGAGAAGGGGGCTTCAGGGACGTGCGACGGCTGGAACAGAGAGTGGAAGAGCAATCCCTGGAGAACGAATCTCTGGCCCAGCGCAACCGGGAATTGCAGGCTGAAGTCGAGGATCTGCGCCAGGGCCTGGAGGCCGTTGAAGAAAGGGCACGCAGCGAATTGGGCCTGATCAAGGAGAACGAAGAGTTCTACCAGGTTGTTCCCGGACAGAAAATCAAACCGGATGACACCGAGTAGGTTAATATCAGGTGTCGAATTTGTGAGTAAATGATGGTGAACGAGCCTCGGGTACATGCACTGATTCCGGCTGCCGGTCAGAGCGTCCGCTTTGGCGGTACCATGCTCAAGCAGTACACACATCTGCTCGGCCAGCCCGTGATGTCGCACAGCATAGAAGCTGTACAAAAGCATCCGGCTGTTACGCATGTGACGGTTGCACTGGCGCCTGACGATGGCGTTTATGATGACTTGATCCGCCCCGTTTACCCGCAAGTGACGACGGTCGCAGGCGGAGAAACACGCGCCCTGACGGTAATGAACGGCCTCCGTTTCATTATGGAAATCAACCCGGATTGTGATTGGGTACTGGTGCACGATGCGGCACGGCCATGTCTGTCCGTTTCCTCCCTCAACGATCTTCTTGAACTCGGACTGGCCTGTGAGACTGGCGCAATTCTTGCCTTTCCGGTCAACGACACGCTGAAAGTCGCTGACCAAAACGGCTATATCGAGCGGACCGCTGATCGGTCACGCTACTGGTCAGCGCAGACGCCGCAGCTTTTCCCGATCGACCAATTGGCCGCAAACCTCGGGTCGGCGCTGTCCCGGGGCCTGCATCCCACAGATGAAGCAGCCGCGATGGAAGCAGCCGGCGTTCATCCACTGCTGGTGCAAGGGGTGGCTACCAATATCAAGATCACCGGGTCCGAGGATATGTCACTGGCGGAGTTCATACTGCAGAGGCAGTCTGTCACAGAGTGAAGCCATGTCATACCGGATAGGACAAGGCCTGGATGTGCACGCCTTCGGCGACGGGGATCATGTCATTCTGGGCGGAGTCCGCATAGCCCATGACCAGGGGCTGTTCGCACACTCCGATGGTGATGTGGCGATTCATGCATTATGTGATGCCATGCTCGGCTCCGTTGCCCTGGGTGATATCGGGCAACACTTTCCGCCGGGCGATGAACAATGGCGTGATGCCGACAGTGCGTGTTTGCTTACAGAAGTGTGCCAAATGCTGACAGATCGCGGTTGGCGCCTGGTTAACCTGGACCTGACGATCGCCTGTGAATTGCCCCGGATCAACCCCCATGTCGCGGCTATGCGCGAAGTACTAGCCGGCATTCTCAAGGTTCCGGTCAGCCTTATATCGGTCAAAGCCACAACAACTGAGAAACTGGGTTTCTGCGGCAGGGGAGAGGGTATCGCCGCGCTGGCCGTTGTCCTGGTTCAGGCTACGGAATGACCGCAAGCAGCCATGCACTGCCGGGGTGGCGCTGCTGCCTTGGCGATCCGGAAGTGGCCGGTGTTATCCGTGAGCAATTGGAAGACTTCCGTGTGCAGGAAATACCCCTGGTCGATCCTTCAGGTGAAGGCGGCCACTTGTGGCTGGAGCTGGAAAAGCGCAGCGCCAATACCAACTGGGTGGCAGAGCAACTGTCGGCAGCCTCGGGAGCAGCTCTGCGCGATGTGGGTTTTGCCGGAATGAAGGACCGCCATGGCGTGACATCCCAGTGGTTCTCGGTGTCCTTGCAGGAAGCCCGAAATCCGGACTGGAAATCCTGGAACATCCCGGACGTGGCAATCATCCAGGCTCATAATCATTCAAGGAAGTTGAAGCGGGGCGCTTTGAAAGGAAACCGGTTCAGGATCGTGGTGCGCAAGCTCGAGGGAAATATCGCAGAGCTGGAAAAGCGCCTCGTCGCCGTGAAGTCACGCGGAGTCCCGAATTATTTTGGTCCGCAACGTTTCGGTTTTAGTGGTGGCAATGTCGAGCGCGGCATCCGATGGCTCGAACAGGGTGGGAAGTTGTCCAGGAAGAAGCGCAGCATTTATATTTCCTCTGTGCGAAGTTTCCTGTTCAATCAGTTGCTTTCGCGGCGGGTTGAGGACGAGAGTTGGAATCAGATTGTGGATGGCGAGATAGCGATGCTGAATGGCAGCCATTCCCTGTTTGCCTGCGCCATGCCTGACCCCACACTGGCCCAACGTTGTGATAAATTCGATATTCACCCGACAGGACCGCTCCCCGGCAGCGGCGGAATGCGCCCGCAACGGCGAGCGGCGGAGCTTGAGCTGGCTTCATTGGAAGCCGAATCTGCTGTTGTCGAATTACTGAAAAAGGCTGGCGTACGGGCCGACCGCCGTGCGCTGCGCCTGTTAGCGGGCAAGCTGGAATGGGAATTGAAAGAAGACCAACTGATCCTGATATTCGATCTTCCGGCAGGCGGCTACGCGACGAGCCTGCTAAAAGAACTTGTATCATGCAGTGGACAGATCAGAGGTTCCTGAATCAATGGGTACTTATAGATTGAAAGGCGCGTCCGGTGCGGTCATTAACCAGGATTTTGCACTGGGTGCCAAAACGGTTATTGGCAGTGCGGAAGATTGCGACCTCCGTGTTGAAAGCGACGGCGTTGAGCCCCGGCATGCGGAGATCACCGGGGAACAGGACGCGCTGTTGCTGAAAAACCTGGCTTCTCATGCTGAGACACTGCTCAATGGCGAGGCCGTGGACCAGGCCAGCCTGGCCAGCGGCGATGAAATCCGGATCGCCAATTGCCGCTGGGTGCTCCAGGCCCCCGGGCTCAGACCGCAGAAAGTACTCACCGGTATCGCCCTCAGGCCAAGACGAAGCTACCTGCCGTGGTTGATTGTGGGAGGACTGCTCGCAGCTGCTGTTCTGTCCTGGCAAAGAGGCTGGCTTCCATTTTGATCTTTGACATGGCCCAATAACTGTAAATTCCAGCAAGGATATGTACACCAGGCATCCAAAATTCTATACGAGCGCCTGTCAGGGTTTGTAGGAGCGCGCCATGCGCGCGAAAAACGCCGTGCCAAGGGGAGAGATCGGGGACCTGCTTGCAGGACACGTTCAAGACATCCCTGTGCACTAATCGGCTGTTCCCGACAGCCCGATTGTCCTGCAAGCAGGTCCCCGATCCCTCCCTGAAACGCCGATGACCAAAATCATGCGCCATACGGGCCATAAGCACATGTCAGCCTGTCCGGGAGGTGGCGGGTGTCTACCTGCAGGACCGTCATTTGTCGGGAACAAATGAAGAGCGAACAGGGATGTCTTGAGCGTGTCCTGCAGGTAGACACCCGCCACCTCCCTCCCGGCACTGCTTAAGTCGCGAACACGGTTTGTTCATGCAAGGCGCATCAATCAGAATTGGGCAAGGTTGTATTCAACGTTGCTGGAATTTACAGCTAACCCGCATATTGCATGCGTTTGTACAGGTCTGTCAGTTTGAATCGCCGCTTGTTCGCAATTTGAAAGCCGGCTGGCCAGCATGTGTGATCAGGCCCGCTGAGAGCAACCAATGGCGGGCATCATCTGCATCTTCGTGGAACCACGCGCGGGCGGAACCCAGCCTGAATGTGTAGCCCCAGGCATCCATGTCGTCCAGCATGCTGTTGCGGCCAAATGCCCGAATTTCATCGGCCAACAGGATCTGCAGGTAGCAGACTGCATTTTCCTCGTCATAATCGCCCCCGGCATCGGTATCCAGTCCAGCGCGCCTCGACGGGTCCATGCAGATGAAATGACAGGCTTCGTGCAGCAGGGAATGCAGTGGTGTGTCACCACGTACGACCAGGATGTTAGCAACCAGCCCCGCCTCCTCGTCACCCCAGTACGAGCCGCGAATGTCACTGCTGCGCTCCGCCAGTTCCAGCACCAGTCCGAAACGATTGAGGAGACTGACAACCGAACCGCTGCTGCTGTCCATGAAACGGCTGACTTCATGTCCAGATGTGCTCATGGCTTCTTTCACTTGCGTGAATCGATCTGAATATTGCATCGGTATACGGCTAAGAGAGATATAAGACCTTACGGTGTGGGTTAATATAAGTACAGTGGACGAACGATAGCGATTGATTACGCATGGACCACCTGGAGATAATTGAAAGAAAACACCAGCCGGTAGAATTACTGCGCTATGCGGGGCTCTTTACCTGGCTGTGCGCATCGATCCCGTTGTTTATGATGCGTTTCTGGTATGACACACCACTGGACTGGCGGCAATATGTCATCTGGTGGATTTTGCACCTGGTCTTTGGGCTTACCTACTGGAACCAGGTCAGGGCATTGCCAATAAAGTCCAGCCGCTCACACCGCCTGGTGACTATTTCCATACTCACCATTTGTTCCCTCGGCGTTAGCATGATGTCCACAACTTCACTCGGAGGCATCCTGCTGGTGATCGTCGCCGGCCTGTTGCCCTGGATGCTGGCGCCGGCGCCGGCCATGACCTGGTTGATCGCACAGAATGTCCTGCTGGTCACCGTCCTCAGCAACATTCCCGACATTGCTTTTCGTGGAGCCGCCATGGCTGGCGGATTATTCCTGGGCATCTCGTTGTTTGCCTTCATGAGCGGGGTGGTCGCTTTGCGGCAGCATGCCGCTCGTGATGAATTGCGTAAAGTCAACTCAGAGTTACGAGCCACCCAGGCCCTGCTGGCCGAAAACACGCGAATCGCGGAACGGGTGCGTATCGCGCGTGACCTGCACGACCTGGTCGGACACCACCTGACGGCCTTGACCCTGAACCTGGAGGTCGCTACCCACCTGGTGGACGGCAAGGCTCTGGAGCATGTGCAACAGGCGCACTCGCTGGCCAAGTTGTTGCTGGTGGACGTGAGGGAAGTGGTCAGTGATATGCGTGACGACGACAAAGTTGAACTGGCTACTGCGCTGCGCACACTGGTGGAAGGGGTGCCGGAACCCCAAATTCACCTGGATCTTCCGACTGAGCTGTCCATGACCGATCCCCTGCGGGCCCAGGTCATGTTGCGCTGCGTTCAGGAAATGATCACCAATAGCCTGCGTCATGCGCAGGCCAAGAATCTGTGGATCAGCCTGGTGCCCGATGAAAATGGCGTTGCCATGATTGCCCGTGATGACGGTCGCGGAACAGATGCTGTGGAGGTCGGGAACGGCCTGAAAGGAATGGCTGAGCGGCTTCGTCAACTTGGCGGCGAACTTAGGATAGAATCGAGCCCGGGGGCGGGTTTTTCTTTGCACGCCTGGGTGCCCGTGGAGACTAAAACATGATTAATGTGATGCTGGTGGATGATCAGAACCTCGTACGCAAGGGTGTTCGCAGCTTGCTGGAACTGTCCGAGGAAATTGAGGTGGTTGCAGAAGCAGCGGATGGCGCGGAGGCCATCAGGACTATCCCTGAAGTCAACCCGGATGTCGTTCTGCTGGATATGCGCATGCCTGGAAAATCGGGCCTCGATGTGCTCAGGGAACTGTCCGCAGCGGACAAACTGCCGCCGACCATCATTCTCACTACTTTCGATGATGATGAACTCCTGCTCGCCGGCATCCAGGCGGGAGCAAAGGGTTACCTGCTGAAAGACGTGGCCCTGGCTGACCTGGTCAACGCGGTCAGGACCGTCGCCGAAGGCGGCTCCGTGGTGAAACCAGCCGTCACGCAGCGCCTGCTGAAAGGCCTGGAAAACCTGCACACTGAATTCTACAGCCTCGACCGGCCGGATCCCCTGACCGAACGTGAAACGGAGATCCTGCGCCTGATGGCGGGTGGCTACAGCAACAAGGAAATTGCCAACTCACTGGGTGTGGCCGAAGGGACAGTCAAGAATCACGTATCCAACATCCTGTCCAAAATGGGCGTGCGCGACCGTACCCGAGCTGTCCTCAAGGCATTTGAACTGGGGCAGATTTAGCCTGTCTTGTCGAGGTAGTCGAACTGGCGTTTCAGGTCTTCTTTGCTGTCGGTGACAATGCGCTCCAGGGTTTCGATCCGTTCCTTGATTTCCAGTTCAAGTGAATCGAGGCGCTCGTTAAGCTCCAGGGTGGCCTGGTCGTCCTTGCGCGAGGCTACTTGACGCCAGGCACCGGCTACGATGCTCACAATGGCAATGACGGCAATGGCTGTCCACATGCTCATACGGTTTTCCTCCTCTAATCGTCTTTCTTTATCATCGGGGATGGACAGGATATTACACCAGTGACAGAAGTCATTAATGATTAAAGACTCAGACTTGGTGTACGGGTTCGCCGGGACGATCGGAGCGTCGCATACCGTCGGGGAGCGGGTCGCGTCCGGTGACTTTTTCGTGGTCCTCGAAGTGGATACGATCCATCAGGTAACAGAGGCAATCCTGCTGGATGACGCGGCGATCCAGGGTCAGCATGGATGGCATGATTTCCCTTGCGGTTTCCACGCGCCCGCGTTCGAAACTAAAGTATTCGCCCGTGACGTCGGCTCCGGAGGTATCTGTTGCAATCAAGGGTTGGCGCGCACCGTTGTTGATGTTGCCGAAGGATGTACCGGCCGGTAATTCGCGGAAGTTGAACTTGTCCAGGTCTTCGCGCAGGGCGAGTTCAACCGGTACGCGACCGAAGCCGAACAGTACCTTGTCACTGACTTTCACCGTCGCCACCATGTGAAACAGGTGAACGGCATCAGCGTCGACCCGGGCCTTGGAAATGTTCTCCAGGTGGAGGCAGGTTTCCAGGTAGGCCAGGGTATGATCCGTGCCGTGAATTTCGCCAGCCATACCGCATTCCAGGGTCACCGCGGGAATATATTCGGAAAGTGAATGTGTCAGCGTGCCCGGCGGCATCGTGAAGTACACCACTTTCGGAGAAAACAATGATGCCAGGCGCAGATAATCAGAACGGATGCGGTTCACAGCGGCATAATGTGGGTTCAGACCCGTGTTGTTGTGAATGTCGATGCAGGCAATCGGTCGTAATTTGAGGATGCGTTCATGGATATGACGGAACAATCCGATGTGCTCATTGTCCACAAGTTTGCTACCAGGCCAGCAACGATTGTAATCAGGTTGTTCATCCAGCCGTCTCAGGCGGTGTTTGGCGGCCTGGACATTGCCGATGAGGAGCAGTAATGAACGTGGCAGTTCATCGTGCTGATAATGGCTCTTGAGCAGCCGGCGGACTGATTCCCAGCCGGTGACTTCATTGCCGTGCTGAAGCACTGACACCAGCAAGGGGCGCTTGTTTCTGCCCTCAAGATGAATCAGTGTGGGGCCGTCCAGTTGCTGGTACAAGGCAGAAGCGGGCCGCTCCAGCAATCCGACCGGCAAGTGATCCAGTTCTGTCAGCTTTAACACGGTGATGGTCCGGCCTGGAAACTATTTATAAGTGGGCCAAGATACAGTTAAATGAAATCTGAAGAAAGAGCGGGCTTGAAAAAATAATTGCAACGCCAACAGGCATGTTAATAGCAGAGGGTGAAATATGTTGATTTGGGTCACTTGCCATGAGTGAGTTGAGAATAGAAGCCAGGTCGCTGAGCAAGCACTATGGAAGTCTGCGGGCTGTCGACCAGTTGAGTTTTGAAGTCGGGCCCGGGGAAGTCCTCGGCTTTCTTGGGCCGAATGGTGCTGGAAAATCAACCACCATGAAAATGCTGACGGGGTTCCTGGCGCCAACGGCAGGTACCGCCGTCATCAACGGTCATGACATCATCGATGACTCTCTTGCCGCGCGGCGATCGATTGGTTATCTGCCGGAAGGTGCGCCGGCCTATGGTGAGATGACGGTTAGAAAGTTTCTGGAGTTTATTGCCCGAGCCAGGGGTTTCAGGGGTCGGGAAGCCCTGGGCAAGGCCGGGGCCGCAATTGAACGCCTCAACCTGAGCACAGTTCCGGAGCAGCCAATCGAAACGCTGTCCAAGGGTTTCAAACGCCGCGTAGGACTTGCCCAGGCCATTCTTCATGATCCTCAGGTATTGATTCTGGACGAGCCGACAGATGGCCTGGACCCGAATCAAAAGCACGAGGTCAGACATTTGATCCGTGATATGTCCAGCGAGAAAATCATCGTCATTTCAACCCACATGCTTGAAGAGGTGCATGCCGTGTGTAACCGGGCGATGATCATTTCCAATGGCCGGTTGCTGGTGGATGACACGCCGGACGGCCTGATTGCCAGTTCGCGCTACCACAATGCCGTGACACTGGTGGTCGAGCAACCAGAGCGGGTTGCCAGCATTCTGAGTGAATTACCCCAGTCCCGGAAGGTCGAGTTGAGAGAGGGGGAGCTAACGGTGTTTCCAGCGCCGGGTGAGAGCCTGTTCGAGGTCATTTCTGACATGGTCCGGGAAAAAGGCTGGTCGGTCAGCGAACTTCGGCTGGAAGCTGGCCGTCTGGATGAAGTGTTTCGCCACGTAACCAGGGGGGAGGCTGCAAAATGAGCACCAAGGCTAATTCTGGCCTGTGGCCGGCCCTGACTGTAATGCGCCGGGAGTTGTCCGGTTATTTCTCAACACCGGTCGCCTGGGTATTTATCGTGATCTTCCTGGTGATGTCGGGAACGTTTACTTTTTATATCGGCTCCTTCTTTGAACGGGGAATCGCGGACCTGGCGCCTTTTTTCCAATTCCACCCGTGGCTATACCTTTTCCTGGTGCCGGCAATCGCCATGCGGCTGTGGGCTGAAGAAAGACGCTCCGGGACCATCGAGTTATTGCTCACCCTGCCGGTGACCACCGGCCAGGCTGTGCTGGGCAAGTTTCTGGCGGCCTGGTTGTTTATTGGCCTCGCTCTGGCGCTGACTTTTCCTGTTTGGTTGACGGTGAACTACCTGGGGGAACCCGATAACGGAGTCGTTGCAGCGGGATACATAGGCAGCTGGTTGATGGCGGGGGGATTCCTGGCAATCGGCTCTTGCATGTCGGCCGTGACGCGCAATCAGGTCGTGGCCTTTATCCTGAGTGTGGCTGTCTGCTTTGGATTCATGCTCAGCGGATTACCCATGGTGATGAACCTGTTCACGGGCTGGGCCCCGCAGGCGCTGCTCGACGTGATCGCGGATTTCAGTTTCCTCGCCCACTTCGCGGCAATCTCCAAGGGAGTCATCGATCTGCGAGACCTGGTCTATTTCGGCCTGGTGATCACATTCTGGTTGTTGGCCAATACAATCGTACTTGAATTGAAAAAAGCGGATTGAGGGTATCAAGATGCAGAAAAAATTCTTTTACTCCATTGGATCGCTGGTATTGCTAATGCTGCTTTTTGTCGCCATCAGCATGCTTTCAGGCAGTCTGCTGAAGGGGATGCGGCTCGACCTGACCGAGAATGAGCTCTACACCCTCAGTGACGGAACCCGCAACATCCTCGCAGATCTGCAGGAGCCGGTAACCCTGTACCTGTTCTTCTCCCAGGCTGCCAGCAGTGATTTGCCGCAGATACGAAGTTACGCGCGGCGCGTGGACGAGATGGTGGAAGAATTCAGGAATCACGCCGGCGGCAAGCTGATCGTCCGGCGTGTCGATCCCGCACCTTTTTCCGAACAGGAAGACCAGGCCGCCGCTTTTGGCTTGCAGGCGGTTCCGGTGGGAGCCGGCAGAGATTCCCTTTACCTGGGTATCGCCGGCACCAATTCACTGGATGACATCCAGGCCATGCCTTTCCTGCAACCGTCCAAGGAGAAATTCCTGGAGTACGACCTGGCGAAGATGATTTCTACGTTGGGCAGTCCGGAACGAAAGACCCTGGGTTTATTGAGCACGCTGCAAATGACACCCGGTTTCGATCCGGCTACCCAGAGCATGCGCGAAGCCTGGGTTGTATACGATCAATTGAGTCAATTGTTCAACATCGAGAGCATAGACCCAATGGCCGATGTATTGCCTGACAACATCGATGTACTGATGGTGGTCCATCCAAGGAACCTGTCGGAAAACATGATCTACCAGCTGGATCAGTTTGTTCTGGGAGGTAAACGATTAATCGCATTCATCGATCCATTCGCGGAGTCCGACCGCGGTGATCCCAACGACCCCATGGCCCGGATGCAGGCCGGAAGTGCTTCGGATTTCGGGCCTCTGCTGAATAGTTGGGGCGTGAGCTTTGATGCAGCCCGTGTTATTGGCGATCTTCAGTATGGTATCGGTACCAGCCAGTCACGCCATATCGGCATACTCTCCGTCCCGGTAGACGGTTTGAACAAGGAAGATATTATCAGCGCAGACCTGGAACTTGTGAACCTGTCTTCGACCGGCTGGCTGGCGCCGCTGGAAGGCGCCGGCACCCGCTTCGAGGCCCTGGTGCAAAGCAGTGAAAATGCGGCGCCGATGGATGCCTCCCGCCTCAGGTTCCTGACCAACCCGGCTGAATTGATGAATGGATTCAATCCGAGCGGTGACCGTTACGCGCTGGTCACCCGGATCACCGGTCCGGCAGGGTCAGCAGTTACTGAAGCCCCCGAAAGTGCGGATTCCACCAGTCACCTGGCTGAATCAGGCAAGTTCGGGATCAACGTACTCCTGTTTGCCGACACGGACCTCCTGACGGATCGCTTGTGGGTGCAAAAACAAGCCTTTCTCGGTGAGAGCCTGGTTTCCGCGTTCGCAGACAATGGCTCCCTGGTGGTCAATGCCGTTGACAATATGCTGGGCAACCAGGATTTGATCAGCATACGCACACGGGTCAGTTCCGGCCGGCCATTCGAACGTGTGAACAACCTGAGAGTTGAGGCAGAGCGCAGTTATCGCGCCACTGAAGAACGCCTGCAGCAGGAGCTTGCTGAAACGGAACGTAATTTGACGGATTTACAGGCGGCCAGGGGTGATGGCGATCTGCTCGTCCTCAGCGAGGAGCAGCAAGATGAGGTCCAGCGGTTTATGGACCGCAGACTGGAAATACGCAAAGAGCTGAGACATGTACAGCATGACCTGCAACGTGATATCGACCGGCTCGGCACGCATCTCAAGCTGATCAATATCGCACTTGTGCCTGCCCTGGTCATGGTGGCAGCGCTGCTGTATGCCATCCGCCGGCGCCAGCGGCAGGAAATTTCCATGCGTACTGAGGGCCCGGCCTGATGAGCAAGAAACACTTTTCCTGGTTATTGATCGTGACTGCGGTGTTCGCCGCACTGGTGCTCCTGATTCCTGAAAAAACGGGCAAGGAAAGCTCATTAGGGAAGCATGCGCTGATGCCGGGCCTGGCCGCGGTTGTGAATGAACTGGATTACATCCGTTTGACGGCTGCTGGCGGGGAGGTCATCGCAACGCTGAAACGCAGCGACAGTCAATGGCAGGTGTCAGAAGCCTCGTCCTATCCCGCTGACTGGGTCAGGCTCAAAGCTTTGTTATCCGATCTGTCCCTGGCCGAGGTAGTCGAGGACAAGACATCGAATCCCGAATTCTATACCAGGCTCGGTGTTGAGGATGTTTCAACGGACGGCGCGGGCGGTGTGATGATTGAGTTCTCGGACGAGTCGGGTTTGCCCGCAGTGATCGTAGGCAATCAGGCAACGGGCAGGGAAGGCCAGTTCCTGCGGCTGCACAAAGAAGACAAGAGCGTACTGCTTGACCGCAAACTGGATGTGCCCCGGGACAGAATGCAGTGGCTTGATCGGGACATTATTGACATCGCCGATAGTGAAGTCCTGGAAGTGACCAGCACGCATCCTGGTGGTGAAGTCCTGAGTGCCAGAAAGGCATCCGCCGACGATGCGGATTTCGAATTGCAGGGTATTCCGGAGGGTAGCGAGATCAAATCCAACTGGACCGTCAACTCGATGGGCGGCAGCCTGGCTTCATTAAGCCTGGATGAAGTCGTGCCTGACAGTGAAATCGACTGGTCGGAAGCTGTTGTGTTCACTGTGTTGACCGTCGATGGATTGCAGGTGAGGGTTGACCTGGTGTCGCGCGAGGAATCGCATTGGATCCGTCTGGTGGCAGCTGTCTACCAGCCTGACGAAGAGGGTGCCGGGCAGGAAAACGAACGGTTAAAACAGATCAATAACCGCGTAGGTGGTTGGGCCTACCGGATTCCTCAGCACAAGTACGATGCGATGACCAGGCGCATGGATGACATGCTCAAATCAACAGAAACACCCTGATTATGAGCTGGCGCGGAATTGCATTGATTGCCGCCCTTTACGGCCTGCTGGCGGTCGTGCTGGCCGCGCTCGGTGCACATCTCCTGCCGACGGATAAGCCCGACGTGCAAAAACTGTGGGCAACCGCATTGCAGATACATATGTTCCACGCCGTGGCCATGTTGGCCATTGCCGCGCTGGCGGATTCCCGCAGTTCGGTTTTCATTCCCTGGAGCGGTCTCCTGATGGCCATGGGTGTATTGTTATTTTCCGGCAGTCTCTATTTGCGCGCAGTCGGAGTTGAGCTGCTTCCAGGCCCGCTGACGCCTATTGGCGGCATCATTACCATGCTGGGCTGGGTTGTGTTAATTATCACCGTGGCCTGGAACAATTCTGGCAACAGCGCAGGAATCAATGAGCCGCCTTCGTTATAACCGGCAACTGGCGGTTGAGTATCTGCGCGGCCAGTGCGACCCTCTGTGCAGTTTTATTGATGCGCACGGCGCATTGAAGATACAGCTGCGCCGTGAACCAGACCTTTTCAATGCACTGGCGCGGGCCATCGTCTACCAGCAGTTATCCGGCAAAGCAGCCGGCACTATTCACGGCCGCTTCACCGGCTTGTTCAATGATCAAATCCCGCAAGCTGCACAGGCCAGCCTGCTTACGATGGGGCAACTGCGCAGTGTCGGCCTGTCACGCAACAAGGCGTTGGCAATCCAGGACCTGGCGGCAAAAACACTGGATGGCAGCCTGGCGCCGATGCGCCGGATTGCGCGCCTGGACGACGATCAACTGATCGAGAACCTGTGCATGGTGCGTGGCATAGGGCCATGGACAGCCCAGATGTTGCTGATTTTCAACCTGGGCCGGCCGGATGTGATGCCGGCTACAGATCTTGGTGTGCAAAAGGGCGTACAGGCCGTGTATCGCATGCGCAATCTGCCATCCCCGGAGCAGGTGATTCGAAAAACGCGTCATCTGTCTCCCTACCGTTCGGCCGCCAGCTGGTACTTCTGGCGGGCTGCGGATACGCTGTTACTTACTTGAAAGTAGCCGGCAATGGTCGCATCTTGAGGCCATTGGTGAAGGACTGTGCTGTGAGTGGAACTCCAGGAAAATTTCTTGATGAACCTACTTGATCATTTTGTACTACAACATGTCCAGGTGTCCCTGCTGAATGCTGAACTCATACACGTCAGCAAAGAAGCAGGAAGCCAGGAAGCAAAGGTGGAGCTGAACCTCACTCCCCGCCTGATGAAAGCCGACAGTGGCGATAAGCTGCCGGCCTACCAGGTCAGCGCCAAGTTGAGCTGTGGTGGTGGCTCTGAAGACAAACCGGGTCCCAAGTTCTCTGCAAAAGTCGGTTTCGAGGCGATATACCAGCAGATTCATGGGGAGCCTATGGATGTTTCCCAGTTCACCAGCAATCATGCCAGCCTGACCCGCCAGTTGTACCCCATGCTGCAGCAGGAATTACGATCCTTGCTGGCGCGGCTGGGCCTGCAACAAATCCATCTTCCATTCGACCTGGCCGCACGTGTCAATGAGTCCGACGGGCAGACCGTCGAGGTCTCAGGGTCGCTTCACTGAAATTTCATTCCGCCAGGCCCAATGCCAGGGTTCATAGGCTACCTTGTGCCGGTTGCCGCGGGGGAAGGACAGGTGGAAACCGAATTCGGCGGCCCTGTCCGTAAGCCATTGAAAAGCCGGGCTGGTCTCGAAAGCTTCCTCGAGGACCGGGTAATTTGGAGTCGTAATGTCTATTGCTTTACCGGTATGGTGTTCGCTGTAGCCTGGCGCTGCTGAAACTTCGAGGATTTCCTCCATGGCCAGGCCCTTGTCCAGCTTCCTGTGCAGTATTCCCGCCTGGTAACTGACCGCACGAAATGCAGAAACAGTCTGCAGTTCGACAGCTTCCAGCGCAGCCTGTTGCTTCATGCGCAACCAGGCATTTGCTGCCGGTGGGAGCATTTGTTGTTCCCTGCCGTATAGATCGGGACCGATAGTCTTGAGACTGGTGGCTTCTTGCTGCAGTGGAATCCGGTGGATTCGGCCATAATCCTGCGCAATGCCCAGCACTGAAAGCAATTGAGAAATCTGCCTGGAGTAACGGGTCTGGCGCCTGGTAAATGAACGATGCAGGACCAGGCCGCCTTTACCTGATGTGCTGGCCCCGGTCTTTTCGGGCTTGGTTTTTTCCCGGTATCCGCAGACATGGAGCAAGTCTGTATGCGCTTGCAAAGGAATGACTTCGAGATCGAGAATTCCAAAGCGCAGCGCAAGTCTTTCGGCTTCGGCGATCAGGCGGGTTCCGAGACCGCCAGGCGCCCGCGCCAGATCAATAAACAAGCCTTTAATTTCCTTCAGATCCAGATCGATGCCAACCGTCGCCAGCAAACGGTTGCCGCTTTCAGCCAGAAGCACACTTTGATCGAGGACGCGTTTTTGCAGTTGCCGTTCGCTTGCGGAATCCAGACACAGGGATTTCAGCATTGCAAAATCTGAAGGATCGTTCGTTCGAATTCTGATACCACTGTTCAATGCGGATGTTCCCTGGAGGGCAAATTTCAGCAAAAAAGCGAGATTCCAATAGTACATGCAAAGCAAGTAATTTTCGGTGCGATTTGATTTTTATTTGAGTCAATAAGACTATTAAATGTCTAGCCTGCATATTGCACCAACGTTGTATACACCAGGCATCCAAGATTTTATGCGCACGCCTGTCAGGGTTTGTAGGAGCGCGCCATGCGCGTTTACGCCCTGTGGGTGCGAAAAACGCCGTGCCAGGGGGAGAGATCGGGTACCTGCTTGCAGGACACGTTCAAGACATCCCTGTGCACTAATCGGCTGTTCCCGACAGCCCGATTGTCCTGCAAACAGGTCCCCGATCCCTCCCTGAAACGCCGATGACCCAAATCATGAGAAATACAGGCCATAAGCACATGTCGGCCTGTCCGGGAGGTGGCGGGTGTCTACCTGCAGGACCGTCATTTGTCGGCAACAAATGAAGAGCGAACAGGGATGTCTTGAACGTGTCCTGCAGGTAGACACGCGGCACCTCCCCCCGGTACTGTATTTATCGCGAACAAGGTTCGCTCCTGCAAGTCGCATCAATCAGAATTGGGCAAGGTTGTAAACAACGTTGCTGGAATTCAATTTAGCCCGAATATTGCACGGAGGTTCCGGAATTTGCGGTGTAGAATGTGTAGTGGTCAAAATCGCCAGGCCGAATCAACAATACGGAGAGTCATGCAAACCACCATTCTGATAGCTGATGACGATATCGAGTTATCGGCCCTTCTCAAGGAGTACTTCGAAAGCGAGGGCTTCGTCGTGCGCCTGGCGCATGACGGTCGCGCCGCGCTGGACGAAGCACGCAAGCCAGGGCTGGACCTCGTGGTCCTGGACGTGATGATGCCTGAAATGAACGGCATGGATGTACTCAGGGAACTACGCAAGGAAAGCCGTTTGCCGGTCATCATGCTGACCGCACGGGGTGATGACATGGATCGCATCCTCGGGCTGGAACTGGGCGCTGACGATTACGTACCAAAACCGTGTAATCCGAGGGAATTGCTGGCGCGCATCCGTGCCGTGATGCGTCGTGCACAAGGTGCAGCCGATCACGGTGTGCTGAATGTGGATGACCTGGAATTGAGACAGGGCAGCCGCACGCTTCTGAAAGCAGGTGAACAGGTGGAACTGACCAGTACCGAGTTCAGTATCCTGCAGGCCTTGTTGCAGCACCAGGGTGATGTGGTCAGCAAACGAGACCTGTACATGTCTGCGCTGGGTCGCGAGCCCGTTCCACATGACCGCAGCGTGGATATGCACGTAAGCAATCTGCGCCGTAAACTCGGTCCGGACCACGAAGGCAAAAACCGGATTGAGACCATCCGGGGAATCGGCTACCAGTACCGGACTCCCTGAACATGCTTTCACTGTTCTGGAGGCTTTTTCTGACGATGTGGCTGAGCATTGTCGGCTTTTCAGCCACCATCGGCTGGCTGAACGACAAGCTGGCCAGGGAACAGTGGGCGGAAGAACCAGCCAACACCTTTGCCCGTGGTATGTTCAGGATCAGCCAGCGCGCCATGCTGGCCATTCAGATGGACGACCGGAAAGGCCTGCGCGACGAACTGCTGGGCATTCCCCGTATGACACGAAGCCATTTTTACGTGGTGGATTACAACAACGAGGAAATTCTCGAGCGCGATGAAACGCTGCAACAGTTGATTGACCGGCGAACGGTCATGGATATCCAAACCTACCAGGACTCCCGGCAACGGCCTTATACGCTGTACACGGTGAACAGAACCCCGCCCAGCACGATCCTGGCGCCTGGGCCGCAGGGAACGGCCCTGCGCCTGTTGGCCGCTGCCCTGATCAGTGCTTTGATCAGTTACTTTCTTGCGCGTTCACTTTCCCGGCCTCTGGAAGAGTTGCGTCTCGCCAGCCGTAAAATTGCTGCAGGAGAGCTCGGCACCCGGGTCGGCCAGGCCATGACGGAGAGGCATGATGAATTCGGCCAGCTGGCAACGGATTTTGACGCCATGGCTTCGCGTTTGCAGGTGATGCAACAGGCCAATCAGCGCCTGCTACAGGACGTCAGCCACGAGCTGCGCTCACCGCTGGCCAGGCTCAATGTCGCCGTGGAAATCGCGCGTAATAAAGGCGCCGGACAGGTAGAGTCCGAACTTAACCGGATCGAGCTGGAAATTGAGCGCCTGAAAACCCTGGTTAATGATGTTCTTGGGCTTTTGCGGGAATCTTCCGAAACCGTTCCGAAAGTCGATGAGGACATCGAGCTTCGCGCCTTGCTGAGTGACCTGGTTGAGGTAGTCAATTACGAAGTCCCACAAGGCAAACCGGGCATTTCGTGGACGCCGGGTGATCCTTTCAAATGCCGCGGCGATCGCGAATTGCTGTGGCGGGCCATGGAAAACCTGCTGCGTAATGCCCTGCGCCATACGGATCCCGAAAAGGGAGTGGTTCTCAGCCTGGAGCAGGGACGCGGCAGAAGGCGGGTGCATATGTCGGTGCGTGATTTCGGCCCCGGCGTGCCCGATGGCGAACTGGAAAAGATTTTTGAACCTTTTTACCGCGTCCAGGAATCGCGTGATCGTGGTAGCGGGGGGCACGGGCTGGGTCTTTCCATTGCCGCCAATGCGGTACGCCGGCACGGCGGCAGCATCAAGGCCAGCACTGCGGATGGCGGCGGTCTGATCGTCAGGATCAGCCTGCCACTGAACGCAGCTCAGGCCTGAACGACTTGAATTGCGAAGTGCTTATGCCCGGTCGGCCGCAAAGCTGAGCACGGCATCAATCCGGTCCAGCTTGAGGCAGCTCATCAGGAGACGATCAACACCCAGCGCCACGCCTGAGCACTCGGGCAGACCATGACTCAACGCTGCGATCAGGTTCATATCCAGCGGCGTTGGCTCCTCGCCCCTGGTATCGGCCAGCCTTGCTTCCCGCCGGAATCTGTCAAGCTGTTCATCGGCGTCGGTCAGTTCCTGGTATCCGTTCGCCAGTTCCATCTGTCCGAGAAAAATTTCGAATCGCTCGGCGATTGGGGGACTGCCGGGCCGGATGCGCGCCAGCGCAGCCTGTTCGGGGGGGAAGTCATGCAATACGGTAAAAGTTTCACCGGGCAGGGCCGGCTGGATCAACTCGGAAAGGAGCAGATTGAGCCACTCCTGGTGGCCCATGGGCGTGGTCATTATTCCCCGTTCCATAGCGCAGGACGCCAGTTCCGATTCATTGCAATACAGGGGGTCCAGGCCGGTTTCCTGCTGGAAAAGCTCACGGTAGGTCACGCGATTGACGGGCCAGTCATCGAACTGGTCGCGACCGCAGAAACGAATCAGTTCAATGACTTCATCGGCGAGATCCAGGTAATTCCAGCCGTGGCGATACCACTCAAGAAGGGTGAATTCCGGGTTGTGATAGCGGCCGGTTTCGCTGGCCCGGAACACGCGGCCCATTTCATAGATGTCCCGGTGGCCGGAGGCCAGCAGGCGTTTCATGGCGTATTCGGGGGATGTTCTGAGGTATTTCTTTCGGCTGCTGTCGCTTGAGATGTTACTGATATTCGGGTCACTGTTAGCGGCCTTTGAAAGCACCGGAGTTTCGACTTCCATCACTTTCCTGTCCGAAAAAAAGTGACGGATGTCGGCCAGCAGGCGGGCCCTGGCCTCAACAGCCAGTCTTGATGCGCCCGGGCGCCAGTTGTTTTCGGTATTCATGTTGATCAGTCCGTTTCCGGCTCAATAACCCTGAATAGCAGGCCGACGGCGTTGAGGTTCTCTGATTCCTGCTGGAGGTCTGTCATGGTGAGCGGATGTTGCTCTTTCCAGTCTGCCGCAAAATCGACTGTAATCATATTGTTGGTTCCGCTCAGCTTGAATGGAGGAATCGAGCTGTCGTCACGCGTTCTGCACAGGACACAGGCAAAGCGCAGGCAAAACAGCGTCATGCGCAGAGGTTCGATCAGGCGTGTGGGTAATTTGTCTGCGTAATGCTTCGGTATCGCCCGCCGGTGATTGGCAACCAGCGCGGCCAGGAAAAGCTGCTCCTGGCGGGAGAAACCTGCCATGTCCGAGTTTTCGACCAGGTAGGCAGAGTGTTCCTGGTACTGGCTGTGCGAAACGCAAAGACCGGTTTCATGCAGGTCCGCGGCCCAGCTCAGCAGAGCCCTGTGGATTGGTCGCAGAAACATTCCATCGGTGATTTTGTCGCAGACTTTCAGGGCGACGTGCTTGACGCGGGCGACCTGGTCCTGGTCCACGCTGTAGCGTGCCACAAAAGCGGCGATGGTCTTCTCCCTTGGATCCCTGTTTTCCTGGCGCCCCAGCAGGTCGCTCAAGACACCTTCACGCAGGGCATAGGGTGACACCTTGAGTGATTCCAGCCGGAGTGCTTTGAAACAGGCAATCAGCATGGCAAGGCCACCAATCAGAACCGGGTGTCTTCGTTCCGACAGGCCGGGCAGCTTTACAGCGTCAATCGTGCCGAACTTCAGCATTTTGTCACGCAGAAAAAACAGGGCATCGATGTTGATGTCCTTTTCCACCCAGCCCTGCAGACGGCAGATGTCCTCTACTGCCTTGATGGTGCCTGATGAACCGATGGCCAAATCCCAACCGGTCTGTCGGTAGCGCGATTGAAGTTCCTGCATGTCCGCCATAACGGAGCGAACGGCTTTCTTCCAGCGCTTGCGGGTGATTTTTCCATCGCCGAAAAATTGACGGGTCAGTGATACGCAACCGTATTGCAGGCTCTCCATTTCAAGTGGTACCCTGCCTTCACCGATTATCAGTTCGGTGCTGCCCCCGCCGATATCGATCACCAGGCGGCGGCTGTCATGACCTGCTACTCCCTCGGTAACGCCAATGTAGATCAGCCTGGCTTCTTCTCGTCCTGCGATGATGTCGATGCTGCAGCCCAGAGCCGTTTCGGCAACCATCAGGAAGGCATTGGCGTTCTTCATCCTGCGGAAGGTCTGCGTGCCCACGGCGCGCAGGTTGTCGGCCGGAATATCCCTCAGGCGCTGACCGAATCGGGCCAGGCAGGCGAAGGCGCGTTCCTGTACATCCGGGTCCAGGGTGCCTTCCGGGTCAAGGCCACCGCCCAGGCGGACCATTTCCTTGATGCGATCAATGGTTCGCAGTTCGCCGTGCTCGCGGCGGGCAACCAGCAAGTGAAAACTGTTGCTGCCCAGGTCCACGGCTGCATAAGTGTGGGTGCGTTCAGTCGAACTCATTTGCCCAGGGTCTCGTTGCTCTCCTCATTGCCCTCGATTTTCCTGTCATTCGGGTCAATCGTACTGTACCGGAATCCAATTTCCCATGCGCCGTTTTCACCCTGGGTATTCGAGCGGATCAACATGCCGTCGCGATAAGCGGCTTGATCTCCACTTAGGTAGCGACGGGTCAAAATCAAACGGGCCGGATATCCGGCCAGTCTGATTGGTTTTCCGCAGCGATTACCGGGCTCGGCAGCCTTCTTAATGGAACTTGAAGTTCAGGTCCAGCATCAGGCGGTCGTAGTCTTTGGGATCACCGGAGGCCAGGTCGATCTGGTTAATGAAGTAGGTCGCTTTGAAGTTCCAGTTATTGTGAAATGCGTAGGTTGCCGAAAAGACATGTCCTTTCGCGTCCGTGCCGCCGCCAGCGAAATCTGAGTCAGTCAGCAGACCGATAGTCGCATCAGCCTCGAGTTTTTTGTAGAAGTAGGTGATATCCCATGTGCCTTTCTTCTTGGCCGAGCCATACTTGGCGCCCAGCAAATAACCGCTATCGTTTTCGTCCGTTTCTGTGTTGACGGTGTAGTCGGCAAACAGTGATACGGAATTTCCGCCCAATTTGAATTTGTACTCGGCAAATCCCTCGAATTGACGATAGTCGTACTTGAATTGCAAATCACCCGTCACAGGATCTAGCACGAAACTGTTGCCGTAGAAGTCATCCGGTTCGCCGAAGAGAGGCGTCCTGCCGGCAATATCAAACTGGCTGTAACCCGCACCGAACATCAGGCTGCCGGTCTCGCCGACCTTGAAGTTCAAGCCAGCCTGCAGAGCCCAGGAAAACTGGGTACGTTTCTTGCTGTCGCCTTCCAGCCAGGTACCCAGGCTCTGGATGAAGATTGTGTCGTTGTCCCATATGACTCCAAGGCCTTCAGGCCGCCAATCGCTATCCCACATCAGGCCTGTCTTGGCGGGGCGAATCAGGAAGTTCTTGAATTTGCCGCCGGTGATGTTGGTGTTTTCCAGCCCGGACCAGTCAAAGTAGGCAAGGTCAATCTTGATGTCTTTGCTGGAACCGCCACCACCAATGGTCTGGTTCGAGGATACGGGGTCATCACCTCCGGTGGCCAGTCCAATTCCGACCTGGACTGTCGGGGAGACATCAGCCTCCAGGTGAGTACGGGCGCGGATTCGGCTGCGGTTGCGGCTATCCTTGCCTTCCTGATCGATGTTTTCGTAGCGGTAGCGGAAATCGCCTTTCCAGCGCATGCGCTCAGCCCAGGAAACTGCGGCCATGCGCTCAACCACCTGTTCTGCCACAGCGGTATCGACTCTGGTCTCCACGGCTTCGTCGACCCGGGCGTTTGTAGCCTGGTCAAGCTCGCTGAAAGCTGCGTTTGTCTGTTGGTTGGCCATTTCCAGATCGTCCAGTCTCTGGGTCAGCAACTGGATCTGCTCACGCAGCGCCTGGATTTCATCGTCGCTGACTTCAGCAAAGCCTGCCGGGCTGAAGAAGACTGCGATCAGTACAAGCAAGACTGCCAGTTTTTTCATGTCATTGTCTCCATATATCCTTTGGTGATCCTGTTTGGATTCGGTCCTTGACGGGGAGTTTATTTCGTATTTATGACAGTTATGTGACGACAATGAAGCAAACTTGATTTTGGCCGGATAAATCATCGTACGTAGTAAAAAGCCGGCTGAAGCCCGGGCTGGGATAGCGGTGTAATATGCGAGTTAAACTGCTGAGCGGGTTCGGACGGTTCTTTTTCTATCCGCGGGAAAGATGCAGGTGAATTCGCTCCCTGCGTTGAGTTCACTGTCGATGAGCAGCCTGGCCCGGTGCGCATTGAGTACGTGTTTCACGATCGCCAGGCCGAGACCGGTGCCGCCAGACTGCCGGGCGCGATCCGAGCCGACACGGTAGAAACGTTCAGTTAACCTGGGAATGTCACGTTTCGGGATTCCGATACCCGTGTCGCGGACACTGAGCCGCGGACCTTCCTGGCTGTCATACCAGGTGACGGTAATCGAGCCATTATCGGGTGTATACCTGACCGCGTTAATAAGCAGGTTGTGGAAGGCGCTCTCCAGATCGGATGCGTTTCCGGACAGGTTCAAGCCGTCCTGTACATCAAACACCAGTTTATGTTTTCCCTGGCTGAGTTCTTCCGCCTGCATTCTGAGCCGGAACAGCATGGCGGGAATATCGACGAAAACTTCCTCATTCTGAATCTCTTCACTTTGCAGGCGGGACAGTTCCAGCAGATCGTTCAGCATGTTCTGCATCTGAGTGGCCTGGCTCTGCATCTTCTCGATGGCCTCGCTCATTTGTCCGGATGTCACCTGTGGCAATAGTTCCAGGTATCCTATTAGTACCGTGAGTGGTGTCCTCAATTCGTGAGACAGGTTGGCGACAAAATCACGTCTTATTCTTTCCACGTTCTGGACATTGGTGATGTCTCTGAGAATGATCAGCCGCTGGTTTTTCCGAAAGGTCACCGCGCTGACATTCAGCCAGGTGTTATCTCCTCTGGGCGATTGCATCTCCAGTTCACTTTCAATTTTATTGCCGTCGTCGAGCCAGTTGGCAAAATCCGGCCCCCGCAACAGGTTGGTCACGGTTTGTCCGAGATCTTCCGGGCTTCGCAGCTTGAGTAAGGACATGGCGGCATTGTTGATCCAGGTGATGACGCCCCTGTCGTCGAGGACCAGAACCGCATCAGGAAAGGCATCCGTGAGGCTCTGAAACTCGTCAAGCATTGCTCTGTATTGTTCTTGCTGGCGTTGGTTTTTCTGTTTAAGTGAGTTGATGCTGTCAAAAAGATCAGCCCATATGCCATAACTTTCAGGAATATTTCCTTCGGCATTTTGCAGCCAATGATAGAGCCGCCAGACATTGACCAGGTGCCACAGGGTGTATGCGGCGAGCGCACTGATGAATGTAACGCCCGGGTATCCGATGAACCAACCGGCCAGCAAGACCAGAATGGCAGAGAGGAACAAGCTCAGGCCGTGAAATTTCCAACTCCGCGCTTGCATGATCATCTAATCCCTGAGCACGACATGCACACGATCATTCTTCAGCCAGGAAACGATATCCGTGCCCGCGCACGGTTTGCAAATAGTGACTCGTTTCGATGGGTTCCATGACTTTTCGCAGACGCCGGATATGGACGTCAACGGTGCGCTCTTCCAGATATTCATTGGCGCCCCAAACGTGGTCCAGCAATTGTGACCGACTGTAGGCGCGCCCCGCGTGGCTCATGAAGAATTCCAGCAGACGGTACTCCGTCGGCCCCATCCTGATTTCCGTTCCATCATGCAGCACCCGCCGGGAGATTGTATCCAGCGTCAGCTTGCCCGCCACCAGTCGGCCACGATTATCAGTCGGGCTGGAACGGCGCAGCACGGCACGGATCCGGGCAATCAATTCTCTGGGTGAAAACGGCTTGATGACGTAGTCATCGGTGCCCGCTTCCAGGCCGGCGACCTTGTCATCTTCGGTGACCTTGGCGGTCAGCATGATGATGGGGATGTCTTCGGTGTAGGATTCTTTGCGTAATCGCCTGGTCAGTTCGAGTCCACTGACACCCGGCATCATCCAGTCCATCAGAATGATGTTGGGACGTTTTTCAGTGATCGACAGCAAGGCCTCGTGGGCATTGGCTGCAGACTGAACACTCATATCGGCCTGCTCAAGTGCAAACCTGATCATATCGCGAATAGCGGCCTCGTCGTCAACGACCAGTACGGTTGGCTGGTTCTTACTCACGCTTGCATCCGTGGACCATGCCTGAAGCTCGACTCAGCGCTCCAGGCTCATCTTTGACAGCTCCGTGCGGAGCTCATTCAATCGGTCGGTAATCCTGGCGCGCTCATAGTAATCCAGGTCCTCGAGTTCGATCAGCTTCTGTAACTGGAGCACTGCCTCGTGAATGTCTCCTCTCAGATAATAGGACTCGGCAATCGCTTCCTTGGCGCGAACCTTGTCACCTGCTGCATTGGATGCCCGTGCATAGAGCTCATACAAGGCGGGATCATCAGGGTGGGTCAATAGTTGCTGGCGAAGAATCACGCTGGCTGTTTCCGCCTGATCGGGGTCCTGGTTTCTTATCAAGGCCCGCCCGTATTGCATGGAAATTGCATGATTGCCGGCAAAATTGTGATACAGGCCGCCCAGGCGATCCAGCGCCGCGCCGCCTTTTCCTGAGTCGAGGTCCAGATCCGCCAGCTGCAGTTCGTAAGCAATGTGCTGATCCCTGGCCATCAGGCTTTCCAGCAACTTGCGTGCTTCCTGGTATTTTCCTTTGCGCTGCAGGGCGATTGCCTGTCCGTAAAAAAGAGCATCGGCTTCAGACTGGCTAGTATCAGCCCTTTCAAGCCGGTGCTTGAACCAGTCAAGGGCGGTATCGGGGTATTCCTCGATCATGGCCCGCAGGCGTGTCTGCACCAGGTAGAAATCACGGCTGTCGGACGGTTGTGGTTTCGGCATGTTTAGCGCACGGTCTTTCGCTTCCGTGATACGGCTCACGGATACCGGGTGGGTTCTCAGGTATTCAGGCGGGCCTTCGCCCATGGCGCGGGTGATCCTGCCCATTTTCCCAAAAAATTCGGCCATGCCAATCGGATCATATCCCGCCCTCGACAAGGTCTGGATTCCGATCCTGTCTGCTTCGGATTCATTCTGCCGCGTGAAATTGATCTGTGCCTGAGCAGCGGCAGCCTGTCCGCCGAGCAAGGCGCCCTGGATTGCCTCAGCGCTGCCGCCACCTACCAGGATCAGGCCCAGCATGGCCAGCGCCAGTGGGATGGTCATGGCTTGCTGACTCTCAATGGCCCGATACAAATGTTGTTGGGTGATGTGGGCGATTTCATGAGCCAGTACACCGGCAACTTCGTTTTCATCGTCTGCCGCCAGTATCAGGCCGCTGTACAGGGCGATAACGCCACCCGGGGCGGCAAAGGCGTTGACGACGTCCTGGTTGATGATCACGAAAGTGAAAGCCTTGTCCGGCCGGTCGCTGTTCGATGCCAGGCGAAATCCCATATCCCTGAAATAGGCGCTGATCAGGGGATCTTCATTCAGTACTTCATATGCACGCATCTGGCGTACCAGCGCCTTGGCGTATTCTGCCTCCTCTGCCCGCGAAATGATGGAGTCGGCGGAAGCACCCATGTCGGGCAGATCCAGGCGTTCAGTCTGGGCCACGCTGGCAAGACTGGTGCAAGCCGTTATTACGGCGACACCGAGTCTGCTTGCGATGTACTTGTTACGCTTGACCGTGGACATTTTCTCCCCGAGGTTTCCTGCTTTCAGTTCGACCATGAAACTGAGGCTCAGTTCTGATCAATGCTATCAGACTGTCGAACGATGCCCCAGCAAGCCGAGATGTCCGCTGACCGGCGCCACACTGTTGGCGATGCAGGACTGGACGTAATCGACGGCCTGGCCGACTGACTCTTCCAGGGTTTTCCCGAGTGCCAGGCTTGCGGCGATGGCGGCTGATAATGTGCTGCCGGTTCCGTGGTAACGATCTTTTCTGGCCGGATGGGAAAAACGGGTCACTCCTTGCGGAGTCAACAGGATATCGGTGATTTTATCTCTGCCCAGGTTTCGACCTTTGAGCAAAACTCCCCCGGGGCCGGTCTGCAGAAGGATTGCAGCAGCTTTTTCCATGTCGCTAACGGTCTCGATTGGCATTCCACTCAGGGCAATTGCTTCCCGGATGCTGGGGGTAATCACCGTCGCCAGCGGGAAAAGGTGATTGCAAAGCGCTTCGAACGCCGCGGTACCGGCGAGCTTTATTCCGCTGACCGAGACCACAACCGGATCGACGACCAGGGGGATGGCAGGTTCCTGTGCGGCGAGAATCTCGCCGAGGATGCCGATGCCGGCTACGCTGGGAAGCATGCCTGTCTTGATGGCGCAAATCGGTAAATCCTCCAGTATCGATTCAATCTGCGCGACGATCTGACGGTCGGAAACCTGTTCGACTGCCTGGATACCCAGGGTATTCTGCGCTGCCACGGCGGTGACAGCGGTTGCACCGTGTACGCCAAAAGCGGCGAAGGTGTTCAAGTCGGCCTGAATTCCCGTTCCTCCGCAACTGTCTGAAGCGGTAATGGTAAGGACCGACTGTTCAATTAATGGCGACTGCATTGCTCTGGTCACTGTAGGAGAATTACTTGTTGCATTCTAGCAACGCCGCCCGCTTTTGTGTGATTAATAGAGCGCTTTCTTGACAGTGATCAATACGCCCGTGTGTTAGCCAGGAGCTTATTTAAAAACAATCACTTGGCAAATCGATCGTGTATCCGGAACAGAACGCGGCTGAGCCTGACCGCTGACATTGACAGAATGTTGTATTCCTGCCATATTCCACCCTGTATAAGTACAGGTTTTATTTGATTAAGGTGCCACAGGTGCGATTACGAGCCGCTATTACAGTGTTGGCCATCATGGGATTGCTTCCGGTTTATGCCGGTGCCCAGGTCACTGGCTTGCCTGTTGCCAGCTTTGCGGCAGGCGGCACAGGACTCACATCGTTCTACGTGATCGGCTTTGAACTCGGGCCCTGGCAAGACTACCTGGCCCAGGAATTGACGCCGTCATACTTGCTTCCCGAGGACACTGTGCCGATTCAGATCACCTGGCTGAAAAGCAGTGAAATCCTCATCATGCCGGATTTTGCCGCCGATCTGGATGGGACTCCTGATTCCTGGATGAACTTCAATTTCGAATGGCAGTCATCCGGTGATTTATTCGTGCCCGGTTTCGAGAGTGAAAGCTCCTACCAGGGCACCAGTTTCGAACGACAGTATTTCGCGCCGGGCTTTGCGCATCAGTTAAATGACAGTGGCGGCGTCCTGGGCGTTTCAGCGATCATCGCTTACCAGCGCTACAGTGCTTCAAACCTGGGGCTCCATGCCGTCAGCACACCGGACAGAAGCCTGTGGGCCTTCCCCCGATACTCGCCATACCAGGAATCTGCCTATGGCACGGGTGTGCGTCTTGCGGTCCATCAGGAAGTGGTCGACGGTATTGCACTGGACGCCCACTTCCAGTCACGCATCGATATGGAAGAGTTCGCTGCTTATCGCGGTGTCTACTCGCAAGCTGCTGACCTCGATATCCCGGCACGGGCGAGACTTGGGCTGGCGTTCCAGGCCAGTGAAAAATCCTGGCTCAGCCTGGCCGTCGAACGTGTCTTGTATAGTGAAATAAACGCTTTCCCAAGCCGCCATCTGCCGAATCGTTTCCTGTCCTTGCTGGGCGACTCTACCAGCCCCGCGTTCAACTGGCAGGACCTGACAGTTTACAGCGTTGGCTTTACCTGGAGCGATGGCGGTGACCAGCAATGGCACATTGACCTGAGCACCCGTACACAACCTTCCCCGACTTCTCAGTTGTTGAGCAAAGCGATTGAAGGCGATCTGGCCGACAGCGCCGTGGTTGTGGGATATTCCCGTCGCACGGGTGTGCGCAGCCAGCTGAATTTCAATGCGGCTTATGCTCCCTCGGAGTATGCCTTTGGCGGCAGCGTGCTCGGCGTAACCACCGATGATCTTGATCAGCGCTTCGAACTGGAAGCGATGTGGACATTAAGTTTCTGATTTCTTCTCTTTCCTGTCATTCGTGAACAAGCCAGGGCCAGTGAGGTTGTAACTTGGAACTGCTGAAAAACTGGTTCAAGCGCTCATTCTCGGATCCACAGGTCGTCATCCTCGGCCTGTTTCTGGTTATTGGCTTCGCCATCATCATCGGGCTTGGCAAATGGCTGGCTCCAATGTTTGCCAGCCTGGTTATCGCCTACCTGCTCGAGGCCATCGTCAGCCGCTTACAAAAGTTCGGTATGTCGCGGACGCCGGCTGTGATCATCGTTTTCCTGCTGTTTATGGCCGTCCTGCTGTTCCTGCTGTTCGGACTGGTGCCGATTGTCACACGCCAGTTGGCCCAGTTGGTACAGCAGTTTCCTGACTACATTGCGCGTGGGCAGATCTTGCTCAAGCAGTTGCCGCAGAATTACCCGCAACTGGTATCCGAAGAGCAGGTAGACATCATTATTGGCCAGTTGGGTCAGGAATTGGCGACTCTGGGTCAGCAGGCCTTGGGTTGGTCGCTGGCTTCGGTTTCCAGCATCATCACGCTGGTCGTTTTCCTGGTGCTGATGCCGGTGCTGGTGTTCTTCTTCCTGAAAGACAAAGATTTGATGATCGGCTGGATAGCGGATTATCTGCCCAGGGAACGATCGCTCGCTACCAAGGTCTGGGTTGAGGCGGAGGCACAAATTGCCAATTATGTGCGCGGAAAAGTGGCTGAAATCTTTATCGTCGGCCTGGTCACCTACGCCGTTTTTCTCATCCTCGGATTGCAGTATTCAGCATTACTGGCAACCCTTGTTGGTTTCTCAGTCCTGATACCCTATATCGGCGCCGCGGTCGCTACGATTCCCATTGCACTGATTGCCTACTTCCAGTTCGGCTGGGACTGGTCATTCGGACATGTCATGATTGCCTACGCGATTATCCAGGCTCTGGATGGCAACCTCCTGGTTCCGCTGCTGTTTTCCGAGGTAGTCAACCTGCATCCGGTTGCCATCATCCTGGCCATCCTGTTCTTTGGTGGATTATGGGGCTTCTGGGGTATTTTCTTCGCCATCCCACTGGCCACCCTGGTGCAGGCCGTTCTGCGGTCCTGGCCCCGAAATACTGACAGCGAGACAGCCGTTACGGAAGAGAGCCTGGATGAACCCGGCCAGGATGATCAATCGGCCGCTTGAAATCAGTAGCCGCTGATTCCGGTCTGAATTACACCTATCAGGAGTTATCCCATGGTGAGAATGATCGTCCTTTTGTGTGCGGTGTATTTGAGTACCTGGCAAGCAGCGGAAGCCGCACAGTCTCGGGCCGGCAATTCCAGAAGTTACCAAGTCGATGTGCTGCAGGACACTTTTGCTTACGGCGCCGCCGATATCGACGCGGACATCGATACTGTTTTCCAGGGCTGTCCGCAACGGGACTGCATTCCATCGATCGACCGGCCGGAGTTCCTGAAAACGAGCGACGTGGATTACCTGGAAGCAGACGATTTGGTGCTGTCGATTACCCATGCGGGGATTACACGCGCCTACCCGACACGCATTCTCGATCGCCACGAAATCGTCAATGATCGATTCGCCGAAACTCCCGTGGCGGTCACCTATTGCCCGCTGTGCGGTTCCGGCCTTGCTTTTGTCCGGGTGCTGGACGGAGTAAAAGTCGAGTTGGGTGTATCGGGCCTTTTGCACAACAACGACCTGATCATGTATGACCGCAAAACCAATTCACTGTGGCAGCAGATCACCGGCACAGCCATTGCGGGCCCGAAGCGAGGCTCAAAGCTGGAGTCTTTACCGGTGACCATGTCGCTGTGGGAAGACTGGCAGCGCGCCAACCCGGACGCTGAAGTTCTGGCGCTACCCGCTGACCTGAAACACTACCGCAAGGTGGCATATGGAAACTACGCCACCAGCAAGCGCCTGTTATTCCCGGTCACGGCAAAAGATGCCCGCCTGCACGTGAAGAAAGTGATCTACGGCGCTGAAATCGGGACCCGGTCCATTGCCGTTGAAGCTGAGTGGCTGCAGGCGAAAGGCAGCTGGGAACATGAGGTCGAAGGCCAGTCATTCCGCCTCGAAATCGATGAGGCCGGCGCTGCTGTGGGTACGCTCGATGGCCAGCCCATCCCCATCCATCGCATGTACTGGTTCGCCTGGTACAGTTTCCACCCCGATACCAGCCTCATCAATTAATGTAAGAGGCCGCCATGCGGTCGAAAGCTTTGGAATATTCGGCCGCAAAGCTACCGCGTCCTGCTCACGCCCCTTACCTACATCCCTGTAGGCATGGCGGCCTCCTACAATGCCTCCGAGGCGAAGTCCGCCAGGCGGGATCGTTCGCCGCGTTTGAGGGTGATGTGGCCGGCGAAGTCCCAGCTTTTGAAACGGTCCACGGCGAAGGTGAGTCCCGACGTGGTTTCGGTGAGGTAGGGCGTGTCGATTTGTTCTACGTTACCCAGACAGGCCATCTTGGTGCCCGGCCCGGCCCGGGTGAGCAGGGCTTTCATTTGCTTGGGCGTAATGTTCTGGGCCTCGTCAATAATGACGAAGCGGTTGAGGAAAGTGCGTCCGCGCATGAAATTGAGTGCGCGCACTTTGACCCTGCTGGCCAGCAGGTCGTTGGTTGCGGCGCGGCCCCATGCACCGCCTTCCTGGGGCTGGGTAAGCACCTCCAGATTGTCGGTCAGGGCCCCCATCCAGGGGGTCATTTTCTCTTCTTCTGTGCCCGGCAGGTAGCCGATATCCTCGCCCATGGCTACTGTAGCCCGCGTCACGATAATTTCTGAATAGCGTTTCTCATCCATCGTTTGTGACAGAGCTGCCGCCAGGGTCAGCAGGGTTTTACCGGTACCGGCCGTGCCCATCAGCGTCACGAAATCAATGTCGGGGTCCATCAGCAGGTTCAGGGCAAAATTTTGCTCCCGGTTGCGGGCATGGATACCCCAGACATTCTTGCGGCCTTCGTAATAATCATCCACCAGCCGCAACATGACTTTGTTTTCTTCCACTTCCTTGACCAATGCCTCGACGCCGCCTTCCTCGCCGATGGCGATACATTGGTTGGGATACCAGCCATTTTCATCGTCATGCTGAATCCGGTAAAATGCCCGGCCATTTTCAGTCCAGGATTCCAGTTGCGGATAGGCCTCCCAGAATTTCTCCTGGTGAACGCGTAAGCCGCGATAGAGCAGGCTGAGGTCATCCAGTGCCCTGTCATTGTAATAATCCTCTGCCTGCACGCCGAGTATGGCCGCCTTGATCCTGAGATTGATGTCCTTTGAGACCAGGACAATTTCGGTGCCGGTCTTTGATTTCTTCAGGGCCAGCGCAATGCTGAGTATTTCATTGTCTGCCAATGACCCGTCAAGCAGCAGACTGGAGTGCTTCTCAGGCACGGTGGTCTGGAAATACAGGCGTCCGCTGCCTACCGCCAATTCAATTCCGTCCGGCTCCCTCAGTTCAAGCCCTTGATCCAGCCGGTTGGTACTCTGGTGCTGCATCATCTCACCGATGAAACGGCTGACCTGGCGTACGTTACGCGCCACTTCTGACAGACCTTTCTTTGCAGCGTCGAGTTCTTCCAATACGATCATGGGCAGGAAGACATCATGTTCTTCAAAGCGGAAAATCGCGGTAGGGTCGTGCATCAGCACGTTGGTGTCCAGGATGTACAGGCGTATTTCACTTTCCATGTGCGGGCCGTTCCTCAATCAGGGTCAGGGTCAGCGGGGATTACAGTGCCTTGACGGCTTCCAGTACTTCGTCTACATGTCCTTTGACGCGAACTTTGCGCCATTCCTGCCGAAGTTTACCGTCACCGTCGATCAGGAAAGTGCTGCGTACGATACCCATGACCTTGCGGCCGTACATATTTTTTTCATGGATCACGTCAAATTGCTTGCACAATTCCTCGCCCTGGTCGGATAGCAGGTCGAATGGGAAGCTCTGTTTCGATTTGAAGTTCTCGTGCGCCTTCAGGCTGTCCCGTGAAACGCCGAGAATTTCCGCTCCGGCGCCCTGGAACTCCGGGTAGCTGTCGCGAAAGTTCTGCCCCTCCAGGGTGCATCCGGAAGTGCTGTCTTTGGGGTAGAAATAAAGGACGAGTTTAGAGCCCTGGAAATCTTTGAGTGACAATTCTTTGTCGCCGGTAGCGGGAAGAGAAAAATTGGCTACCTTGTTGCCGATGCTGACCATCAACACTCCATTTTTTGGCTTGCTTGATAATGCCAGCATACTTGTCAGCCTGTGGGACCGCAAGTACCATGAGCGAAGATTCACAGGTCTTTCACGTTCATGTTTAACGGCAGTTTTGTAGCATTGGTAACCCCGTTCACCGAGCAGGGTGAAATTGATTTTCCAGCCCTTCGTACGCTGGTGGATTTTCATCTTCAGCAGGGTTCAGATGGATTGGTCCTGTCCGGCACGACAGGCGAATCCGTTTCACTCTCGCAAACGGAATATTGTGACATCCTGGATCGTGTTGTGGAGCAGGTGTCAGGCCGAATTCCTGTGATAGCCGGCAGCGGCAGCGCCTCAACACAAAGATCGATGGAACAGACCCGGTTGGCGGCAGCTCACGGGGCTGATGCGGCACTGGTTGTCACGCCGTATTACAACCGCCCGTTGCAGCGCGGGCTCGAAGCGCACTTCCGGGCAGTGGCCGATGTCTCCGAGATTCCCATCATCGTATATAACGTTCCGTCCAGGACTTCGGTGGACATATTGCCGGAAACCGTTGCCAGTCTTTCGGCTCATGAGCGGATTGTCGGCATCAAAGAGGCAGTGGCCGATACCGGTCGTGTGGTTGAATTACTCGACCGCTGCCAGGAATCATTTACCGTGCTCAGCGGTGACGATCACAGTTGCCTTCAGGCTATGAAACATGGAGCGCATGGCGTCATTTCTGTTGCTGCCAACGTAGTTCCCGGACCGATGGCCGAATTATGCGCTGCCGCCCTCAGGGCAGATTGGAAGCGTGCCGATTCGATGGATAGCAGATTGAAACGGCTGTTTGACATATTAATGATCGAAACCAACCCGATTCCTGTAAAATGGGCGCTCTTTGAAATGAGCCTGCTTGGACCCCACATCAGGTTACCCATGACGAGGCTGGGTGAAGAATTCCGTGAGCCGCTCAGGCAATGCCTGCAGGAGCTGGAATTGCTCTCCGCCTGATGGCGTTTTTTGCAGCCTGTACCCATTGGTGTTTATTCGATGACTAAAAGATCTGCCCGTATTTTTCTGTTCTCAGCCCTGGTGCTGCTGAGTGCCTGTTCCTCTGATGGCAGGAAACGCGAATACTATGGCGTTACGGGGACGGAAGATCTGAAGATTCCGGAGGGCCTTGACCGGCCAAGCTCAAGTTCGGCCCTGGTGATCCAGTACCCCATGATACCGCTCTCTTCAATGGTGCTGGATCCGATGCCGCCGAGGATTTCCAGTACTACCTCGGGTATCGATCCCAATTCCCGACTCAACTGGTCTGCCCAGGGAATGTACCTGTTGGTAGACGACACCTTCGATAGCGCTGAACGCAGACTGGACCTGGTCATTAATCGCAGCGGAATGGAAAAAGTAACCCGGGATGATCAGGGGGTGTACCGTTTCAATTATTACCAGGTCTTCGATCGAGGTGAGAATGGATTTTTCAGCAGCATGGCCTTCTGGCGCCGGGACAACAGAGAGGACTACAGTGGCGCCTATCAGGTTTATATCCGGCCGTCTGGCGAGAAGACACGGGTTTACATCAAGTACGCCGATGGTACCGACTGTGAGCCGGATGCCGCTGAACACGTCCTGGCAGTATTAGGGGCTCGCCTGGGCTAATTATCTTTCGAGTAGTTCCAGCTTGCCTTCTTTTCCGTCCCACTCGATGGCATCGGGTGGCGGGTCTTTTTGTTCGGTGATCACCGGCCATTCCAGGGATAATTCTGCATTCAACTGGATGAAATGGTCCTGGCCTTCAGGCAGGTCGTCCTCCGGATATATGGCTTCGGCAGGGCATTCGGGCTCACACAGCGTGCAATCAATGCACTCCTCGGGGTCGATCACCAGAAAATTGGGGCCTTCGTGAAAGCAGTCCACCGGACAGACTTCGACACAGTCCGTGTATTTGCACTTGATGCAATTTTCAACGACAACAAAAGTCATATTTATCCAAAAGCAGTTAGGCTAAAGCAACGAGTGTCATAATAGCAAAATTAGAGTGTAAATCGGCAGTGATCGGCAGCGGTTTTTTGCTGCTGTATACCATTGCTTCTGCCCGGAGAATAATCGTGAGTGAGCAATTCAACCAACCTTTGAGCGGGAACGAAATGCCACGTTTCTCCGGCCTGGCCAGCATGTTCAGGCTGCCCACCCAGCAAGGGTCATCAGACTTGGATGTGGCCATCATCGGCGTTCCGCTGGATATCGGCACAAGCAATCGAACCGGCGCCCGTTACGGGCCGAGGCAGATCCGCAGTGAATCGGTACTGGTTATTCGAGATGCTATGCAGTTTGCCGGGTTGTTCGAGACGATAATTTCGGTAAACAGTCCTTCAATAGTGCAATTGCTTCCAACCCCGGTATAGGAAAAAATCCATGTTCAATTTTCTGAAGAATGCATTGGTACGCGGCCTGGTTATCCTGATTCCGCTGGTGATTTTGTACGTCACTTTCCGGGAACTGCTTGAGATCATGGTTGGGATTGCCACTCCGATTGCCGATCTGTTTCCGGCAGACACCTTCAGTCACGAAAGCGAAACTGAAATCATCGCGATTCTGTTGATCATTGGCGCGGCGGTTTTTTTCGGCTCGCTGGCCGCCATCAAGCCTGCACGTATCGCGGGCAGTTGGTTTGAGGGCAAGACTCTCGATGCGATTCCGATGTACCGCATGCTGAAAAGCCTGATCTCTGCGATGCTCAATATTGAAGATGAGCAGTCGTTCAAACCCGCATTTTTTCACGCTTCTGATGGAACCAGGGAGCCTGTATACATGGTTGAAGACGGCGGAAAAGGCCTGTCGGTCGTTATGTGTCCGTGGTCACCGACACCCTTTGCAGGTTCGGTCAAAGTGGTGCAGAGCGACCGTGTTGAATTGCTCCCGGTGACGCTGGATGAATTCTCCCTTACCCTGACTCATTTCGGCCTCGGTATGTCTGATGTGATTCAGAAAAAAATCGAGGCCGATCGGTTGGAGACCTAAGTTGCCGCTGGCAATGGTAGTCAGAACTTTGCGACCCGGTCTGTTATTTCACTGAGGCACTCATGCCAGCAGCCTCACTGCGTCTTCCAGATTCAGCTGCACGATGTTCAGGAATTTTTGCGCCAGTCCGCCGTCGATCACGCGTATCGATCACATCAGCTGATCATGAAAAAGAAAAAAAAGGGAGCAAAAATATTGCATCATTGATACCTTGATAAAAAGCCAAATGATATGGGATAACAGGGGGTGACGACGTGTGGACAACGTTACAGGAAGGGGCCCGCACCTCAGCGATGTGGCATGCGCCTTAATTTATCCAATTCTTGTTCTACGAATAAAGGGTTCCGATGAAAAATTATTTAATATCAGCACATAAATCCAATTTGGATTACATGACCAGCAAGCTTTTTTTGTCTTGCCTGGTGGCAGCGCTCATGTCTTTTTCTGTATGCCTGTGCGCGGACCCGGCGCATGCCGATCAGGATGCCGACAAAACCGGGCAGGTAGCTGCCGATGATATCCCCGGGGTTGCAGCGGTGGATGAGATGGAGGAGGCAGAAGAAGTAAACACCAACGACCCAACGGCCGCGGCGATATCCGTATCCGCGGGCTGGGAATTCTATGATTGGTATGAAGATGAAATCGCCCCTGGGGAGACGCGGCCAACAGGCAATGACAACAGCTTCAACTCGAGAATTGTAATTCCAATGGCCAAGGGCACATGGGGATCCCCATGGCCGATCATCAATCGCTTCAGTTTTGCCAATGTAGAAGCGCCAGGCGGAACCAGTGCATCCGGCAATGCAGAGTTCATAACCCTTTTTATTCCCTGGACCTGGGCCACCGGCAAGGTCGGTTTAGGGCCCGCCATCAACCTCCCCGCTGACGAAAAGCAATTTGGAACAGATGTCTGGCGGTATGGCATTTCAGGTGTTGTGCTGGAAAACAGTTTGCAGGGCCGTCTTATGTGGGGTGTCCTGATGCGCCAGGTCTGGGGTAAAACAGACCCAAACAGCAACAAGGTCATTGCCTCGGCGCTGGCATTGCAGCCTATTGTGGTTTATCAACTCAATGACGGCTGGTACCTCAGTAATGGCGAATCGCCCATCGCCTATCACTGGCAGGAAAAGGAGTGGCTCGTACCCCTGGGTATTCGCCTGGGCAAAACGATCAAGGACAGAAGGGGAGGGACCTGGAACGCCTACGCCGAATACCGGACCAACGTGGTGTATAAGGACTGGCCGGGCGCCGCAGCCAGCGACATTATCCGGATCTCAGCGTCATACACCTTTGCCAGGTAGCCGGCACTGAGCTCCTGCAGGTACGGGCTGAGACCTGGCAGGAAAATCAGCCCGTTTCAGCCTGCTGCTGCCATACACTTCCGGGCGCTGGGTGGGCGCATCCAAATTGACCAGCAGGATACAAATTTCGAGGTCGATAACTGGATATGGGCCGTCAGTTTTGCGCTTCCCATCGGCAAAAATCAAAGCCTCAGGCTGATCTGGCTTTCAGGGCGGACCCAAAACCAGGTTGGACGCGATTCGGATAACCTGCTGCTTCGTACGACCATCCAGCGGCGGTCATTCAGCAAACCCCTGGGTGTAAGCTGTCCTCGCTTCAGCGCGATTCCCTTCATCGATTTCACGGGATAAATATACAGGCCGGTAATTTCCAGGGTGCTCATGAGCAGGATTCCGCGGTTATTTTTTACTCAACTGCTCGGGCCGCAGCCTGGGAGTAAAGTAATCGATAGCCGTATCCTCATGGACAGGATTGCAGTTTTTATCCAC
>PVMK01136330.1_pt1 | contig 37250 bp, 35 predicted proteins | sample 1853481 | NCBI WGS metagenome assembly PVMK01 (sample SAMN08533507, study PRJNA380276) | Marine sediment metagenome, whole genome shotgun sequencing project.
GAACGGGCTGCGCCCGCCTTCCAGGTTCCAGGTTCCAGTTATCAGCTACAGTTGGTTTGTGGTCTACCGGCTGCGGTATGTGACGATCGTCACCGGTTATTCGCGCTTGTCTGGGGTACTCTACGGAAAACAGCCTAGTGAGTCCCTTTCAAGGCAAATGAACTCACTTCTCATTGGGCGTATTATTTGTGGATCGCTGATTCTTCAGTATTGTGGACAACATATCGGATTCCTTTCCTGCTCTACACCCAATGAGAAGTGAGTTCATTTACCTTGAAAGGGACTCACTAGGCTGTTTTCCGTATGTTACCCCTGAAAAGCGTGAATAACCGGTGACAATCGTCACAGCCGGCGGTCCACAGACAACAGACAACAGACAACAGACAACAGACAACAGACAACAGACAACAGACACTAGAAGAAGAAAAAGTCTTCGAACCTGGAACCTGGAACGCGGGCGAAGCCCGTTCTTATGGAGTGATGTAGTTCTGGTTGGCTACGTAGGAGAAGAACCGGTAAGACTGGGTGCGAACCATGACGTCAGATACCAGGGTGATCTAGTTCACGCTGCCGGTGTGCTGGTCCGGGTTTTCGGTCTCTATGGCCAGTTCGATATGGACTTTGGCGATTTGATTTCCGTCGGTGGTCACGTTTCCTTGCATATCATGGAAGCTGCAACTGAAAACGGCGACGTTGTCCGCCAGCAGCTGCTCACCGCTTCCGACATTGATGAAAAGCTCTTCGCTGCCCGGATCATAGCGAATCGTGACCTGCTCGTACAGGTTGGTCAGTGTTCCATCCGCTTCGCCGGTGGCCTCCATGGGCAAACCACTGGTAGCCGGGACGGCGCCCGTGACATCGCTGTAGATGGTGATCTGATTGGGGTTGTCAATGGTAATCGGGGTCAATCCGATATTGTTGGGGTCGTTTCCCGCCTGGCGGAGGAAGGACTGGATCTGATTCATGGCAACCCGGCCCGTCGCACTGGCCTCCATCAGGTCATGCTGGCTCGTGTAAAGCTTCTGACTCTGATAAAAGGTGCTCATGACCGCTCCCAAAAGGACGAGGAGTACGACGATGGCGATCAGAGCTTCTACCGAAGTAAAGCCTCGATTTTTCCTAATCGAACCTGGAACTTTTGGATTCTGATGCTGGATTTTCACGTACTGATCCTCCCGATCACGCATGCCGCCCTTTACTGAGAAAAGACAGCAGTCATATTCATCGTCTTGCTTTCCATATCATTGGCCAGGATGGGAACAACGGAAGCCGTCACCGTTTTGGCGGGACCGTTTATATTGACCGTCCAGGTGACCTGAAAATTCCGGTCCCCGCTGCCGCTGCCAGCGGGCGATGGCAACGTGAACGTGATGGGTCCGTGGGTACCAGCGGTCAAATTGGTTGAGACGACGCCAGACTCCCACTCGTTGTTGTATTCCGTCTGCAGCCCTTCCAGGCATTCCTGTGCCACCACGACGGCCATGGTGTTATAGCGGGCGAAGCTGTTTTGATGGACGGAGACACCGAACAACTGGATGACTCCCAGCATGGTGATGGTTAGAAAACCTATAGCGATCATGCATTCGATTAAGGAAAATCCCTTGGGTGAAGATTTCTTTATTTTTTTCATGGTTTTATCCAATCGTGACCTTGCCACTGGCCGTTACCGTGATGAATTTGGAAGCACCGTATTCGTTTTGAATCTCGATGGTCTCTCCGCGAGCCAGCCCGCGACCGTAAAAGAGAATGGCCGGAGTGGGGACGCTGCTAAAGGTAATCCCCGAGTCCAGGAACTTTTCTATTCGAGGAGCATTGTTGGCATCGTTCAGATCAGTAATCTGAATGGTGTTGTTGACGGAGTCCAGGGTGACCTGGTGAACCGAGGCTCTGGAGATGGCCATGGTTCGGCCGGAATTCAATTCTGTGGCCACCAGATTAGCAGAGGAAAGGAGCCTATAGCCGGCCATGGACTGTCTCAGTTGGGGGACCGCCATGGTGGTGACGATGGAGATAATGCTCACCAGCATCATCAATTCAAACAGGGTGAATCCCCGGTTGAACGACCGTTTCAAGGCGTTTTTCTTCAATGTTCTCATATCGATTATCATCCTCTCCGCTTCGACTCGGGTGTCGTCCGTTTTACGGATTTGAAAGGGCTCATTGAGTGGGCTCAAATGAGCGATTTGAACCTATGTTACCCTGGCTGGATTCCGTATCTGGTGATGACGGTCACTGGGTGGTGGGTTGCCCAACCCTAATAGGGCTCCAGCTCGCGGGTGGTTTCGCGCCAGTTCAGGACCCTCATGGGAAGCAGATCGGTGGCCAGAGAGATGGCCTGGGCGCTGTAAAGGAAATTGCTGTTGCCATTAAAGCGGATTTCGGGAATACCATAGTCGTAGGTTCCATCCCCGTTATCGATGATGTTGGCGGCAAAGGTTCCGCCAATAAGATTTTTGTTGGCTCCGCTCATCTGCAGGTCACCTCCCAGTACGAAGACCAGGCCGACGTAGTTGAAGGCCCCGTTGTAGTCGAGAGTCCCCCTGATCACCATCAGTCCCGCACCCGAGCCGTTTCCGCCCAATCGGGCGTCGCCGTCAATGAAGGTGATTTCAGGACTGGCCGAAGTGCCCCAGGTCACGCCGTTGTAGGTTCCCCCGGAAAGGTTGTTGTTGGCGAAAGCACCCAGTTGACTCACGAAGGACATGAGCCAGTTGGGATCGAAGATATTGGCAGCGTCGGGATCGGAACTGGCAAGGACGTATCCCGTGGTGTCCATTAGAGAGGGAAGAGGACCAAAGTCACCGTTGGCCCCCACCAGGTTGTCCATTTGCATTCCTGCCAGCATGGTAAAGGCCGAGGCCGCAGAGATTGAAGCATTACCCGCACCGGGATTGTGATTCATGAGCCCCAGGCCCGGCTTGGGGGAGCCGGCGATGAGATTGCCGTTCAGGTCATGGGGGCGTCCGTCCAGATCAAAATTATTGCCGTTATAGGTGATGTCGATATTGGGGCCGTAGACGGTAAAGGCTTCATCGAAGTTCAAGGTTGTATCACGCTTCAGAGTGGTCTCAATGGTGGCGATGGCGTTTTGAAGGTTGGTGCCGTAGATCGCGCCTTCGGTGGTGGATCCGCGATGAACCCCCATCACTCGCAAAATGACTACGTCGTCGCTGTCCACAAGAGGGTCACCGTCCCCATCATCGTTATCGGTCACTCTGGCGAAGTATCGGCCCGTGCCCATGGGGAGTCCTTCAGGAGGGGTCAGGAGGCCATTGATGGTGCGGGTCCCGATGGCAGCAGGGGGATTTGCATAGTCGATGTGCATGGCCTCAACCGGAGAGAGGGGATTTCGATTGAAGTACCCCAGCTCCGTCGTCCCTGTTGGCACAGGGAAAACTCAGGTACTGGTTCACATCGGTGGTGGTGGCCAGAAGAGTGGTCAGATTATTTCCCCGGAAGATGGCTTGGGTCAGGTTAAAGCCCCCATCGGCGATGAGCAGGGCCTTCTCGCGGGCTTCAAATTCGGTACTGGTGCGGAACTCGGTCATGCTGGAGAAGGTCAGGGAGAGGCCCAACAGCATGAAGAGAGTGGAGCAGATGACCACAAGCAGCAGTGCCATGCCCCGCTCGTCGCTCTGGGTGCTCAAAGTGTTCCTCTTTGGCGATGGTGTATGGTGCATGATGATGCCTCTTTCAACTCAGGTGCTGTTACGTCACTTCAGAGAACTTAGCGGGTTAATTGGCATCATGTTACCTATGCCCTTTTTCAGTGACGGTGACGGAGGTCACTGTGTTATTCCTGGCTAGGCTTGGAGAGGGTTGTGGAGGTTCTTCGTAGGGGCGCACAGACGTGCCGCCCTATGGTCCGTTGATGAAACAACACTTGAGGGCGCACGTCTGTGCGCCCCTACATGCTTTTATAAGGATCGACCGGGCTTTTCAGGGTTTGAAGAATAGGGGCTCTGTGGGCTCTATTTCCCGAAGCTCTCCAGGAAGGCTCTCAATTTCCGACTGCGTGAGGGATGGCGCAGCTTACAAAGCGCCTTGGCTTCAATCTGGCGAATTCGTTCTCGGGTGATGGAGAACCTGCGCCCGACTTCTTCCAGGGTGTGTTCACTGCCATCCTCAATGCCGAAGCGCATGCGAATGATCTGTTCCTCTTGAGTGGTCAAGGTCTCCAAAACGGCTGCTGTCTGATCCTTCAGATTGCCATTGATTCCGGCCTGGGCGGGAGAGACGACGTCCCTGTCTTCGATGAAATCGGCCAGGTGGCTGCCTTCTTCCTCTCCCATCGGAGTCTCAAGGGAGATGGGCTCCTGGGTGAGCTTGAGAATTTCCCGAACCTTGTTCACGGGCATGTCGATCTCTTGAGCCAGTTCATCGTTGGTAGGCTCCCGACCGAATTCCTGCACAAAGTTCCGTGAGGCCTGCACCAGCTTGCTGATCAATTCGATCATGTGAACGGGAATACGGATGGTTCGGGCCTGCTCAGCAATGGCCCGGGTGATGGCCCGGCGAATCCACCAGTGAGCATAAGTGGAAAACTTATATCCTCGCTGGTATTGGAATTTGTCGACTGCTTTCATCAGGCCGATGTTCCCCTCCTGGATCAGGTCCAGAAGTTGCAAGCCCCGGCTGGTATATTTCTTGGCGATGGAGACCACCAGGCGCAAATTGGCTTCCACCAGTTCCTTTTTGGCTTTCTGCATCTCCCTTTTCCCTTGCCGAATGACGGCCAGAGTCCGTTTCAATTCGGAAGGTGTGGCCAGGAATCTGTCTTGACTCTCCTTCTGCCCCAGTGCATTTTTGATTTTACTAACCAGGTGATTCTGGATAGCCGCTTTCAGATCGAGATCTCGAATGTGGTGGGCTATGCTGAGGCGATGACGGGCCAACTCCCAGCGTTTTCTTGCCTGGGTACTATTGGTTTTGGCCTTTTCGAGCTGAGCTTGAATTTTAACGGCTTTTTCTTCCAGTTGGGTAATCTCATCGATGCACTCGAGGATCTCCTGGCGGCGATTGTCGACAATCTCCTGGGTCAGATCCTCCTCAGTGAAGTTCACCAGCTTCTTGACCTCCAGCTCACCCTTCTTCAGCGGTTCACGAATGGAGAGGAGCCCATCGACCACCACGGGGGATCGAGATAAGGCCTTCAAGATGGTCTTTCGTCCCTTTTCGATGCGCTTGGCAATCTCAACTTCGCCTTCTCGGCTCAAGAGGGACACCGCACCCATTTCTTTGAGGTACATGCGAACGGGATCCTTACCTTTCTTCGAGCCCCCAGCCGAGCTGTCTCCCTTGGCAACCTTCTTCTTTTTGGTCGTCTTACGTCGGGTTTTCTTGGGTACCGCTTCAAGCTTATGCTCGGGAGTCATCATGGCGATCGCGGTGTCTTTTGAGGCGTCGTCGATACGCTTCTCCCCATTTTGCGAGGGTTGAGCAACCTCGAGAGCGGCCTCATGGAGTTCTTCGCAGGGCACCTTGCCCAGTTGTTTACTAGTTTTAATCAATTTCCTTAAACCCACCCTCTGCTGTTGATCAACTTGAACAAACTTGTCTTAGTAGGCAATTTCCATTCCAGAAGGAATAATTTTGGGGGTCACATCGGCGCAACGCCTGTATTGACAAGGGCTTAAGACGGAATCAGGGGGATTCGACTGGAACCGGGGGTGCATCGATTGTTCCAACCATGACAACCCCAGTTGACGCATGATTTGCCGCTGTCTGGAGATAAGAACAAGGGGTAGAAGGTGTTAGCGGGTTCTCAGGAGAGAAGAGCGCACTTGTCAACAGACCTTGACAGGAGCTAGCCGGGACTATTCATAAAATCTCTACTGCAGCGACGAAATCATCCGCCCCTGCCTGTGTTGCGCTCGGTCGGCCTCCTCAACGTACCGTACAGTACGTTTGCGGCGGCCTTCGGGGCACCCGCTTGCGGGTCACGCGCCTTGACAGGTCGGAGCTTTCGCCCCTTCGTGACGAGAACCTATGAATAATCCCGGCTTGTTTTAAATCTAAAGTCCGAAGGCACGAAGGCACGAAAGCACGAAGCGCTTTACTCGAAGAGGAGGGGCTCCATCAGTTGTTCAGGGTCGGGAATCAGGAAATAACCCTTCTCGACAGTGAGAACTTGTTGACTCTGGAGTTGTCCCAGCACGCGGGTTGCGGTTTCGCGGGATATCCCGGCCAATTCAGCCAATTCCCGATGGGTCAGGTGCAAATTAATTCTCATGCCATGATCGGTCTGGATCCCGCGATTTTGGCATAGATGATAGAGCGCTCCGCGAACCCGTGCGTCGGCATGGTGGAAGGCGAGAACGGAGATTTGGGCCCAGGCATCCCGGCATCGCTTGCACAGCATCTTCAAGAACATGGCGTTCACTGCCGGGTTCTTGAGCAAGACGGCAAAGTCGTGACGAGTGATCACAAGTATTGTGGTGGGGACGACGGCTGTGACGTTGGCAGGGGTGGTTCCTCCATCGATGAGAGACATCTCACCGAAGTACTCTCCGACTTCGTGGAAGGTCAGGATGGCCTCTTTGCCATTGGGCAGGGCTCGGGAGACCTTAACACGCCCTTTCTTGATGACGTACATGTACTTTCCGGTGTCTTCCTCGAGGAAGATCACCTCATTTCTCTTGTAGGTTCGTTCCTTGAAGAGTGGTGCCACCGTTTCCATTTCGGCCTCGGCCAAATCTTCGAAAATGGCGACCTGGCTGAGAAACTCTATGTTTTCGTTCATTTTTTTCCTAAGGGGATGAGAAGCTTTTCAAGGTCCGGGAAGCTGATAATGCTCTACCAGCCCGGCAAGGGTGTCTCGCACTGTTTTTAAATCCTGTAGATGATTTTGAACTTGGTCGATCAGTGGCTCACTATGAAAGGATAGCTTATCACAATTAAGAGCATGTTGAGCCCCTTTTCGGGCCAGATAGTGCCCTAGAGTCCGTGCTGCCGGGTAAAAGAAGAAGATGTTTGGACCTGGCAGTGGCATCAGTGGTATCCCCACAACGATAGCCAAAATGGCGTCAATTCCGACCCAGCGGCTGTGTTTACGGTAGCAAGATCTGAGGAAAGCACGAAGCCTGTTGCGTGCCTCAGTCGAATCGATGTTGGAAGGATGGTAGACCTGAAGATCCGTGGAATGTCGCAACTGAGAGCACAGTCTTTCATGGTAGTCCACACGGTCCATGAGCCTTCGATAAGTCTGGTACACCCCTTTCTTGATACGGCTCCATCTTCCCGAACCCGTGGCAAAATCCGGTTCGGGCCTGGAAACGATTTCCAGGATGGGGTAAGGATCTCCAGCCTGGGTTTGAAACAACAGCAAGTTCATGAACGGATCACCGAAGTAGGCAGTTGCCATTGGGGCGTGCATCGCTCCCCGGGACTCAAGGATGAGCCTCCTTTAGTGTCTCGTTCCATAAATACGGTGACGTTTGTGGCGAGCGCGACGGCGTCGAGTTCACGAAGCGACGACGACGCGATGTCAGTGACATCGTGGAGGAGGAGCGACAAAGAAAGCGATGCCGTCCCGCCGCCACCCTTCGGGCTGATGGGTGTTGCGGGCGACCTCTGCGTCGCTCGTCGTCGCCGATGTCCCTGCATCGCCTTCTCCTTGCTCCTTGATCTCGCCTCCCAAGCCCCATCATCAAACATCATCGTATTTATGGAGCGAGGCACTTGGGCTTAGCGAGGCACTTAGATATTGGGAGACCCGCCGGGCTGGATCTTCAGCATTGGCGACGTTGGAAATCACGGCCACGGAATCCGCTCCCGCTGTCCATACCTGTGGAGCATTTTCCAAAGAGATCCCCCCGATTGCAACCACAGGATAGCGGCTGTCAGCGATCAGCTCTCCCAGAGCTTCGACCCCCAGCGCTGGATACTCCGTTGCCTTGGTGGAAGTGGAAAAAACGGGTCCCATAGCGATGTAGTCGACGTCTTGAGCCTGAGCGTCCAGAAACTGCCGGCGATTGTGGGTGGAAAGGCCAATGATTGCCTCCTCTCCCAATAGATCGCGGGCCACCCGCACGGGCAGGTCGTCTTGACCCAAGTGAACTCCATGGGCTTGGGCAGCCAGGGCAAGATCAACCCGGTCGTTGATCAGAAATTGTGCTCCCAATGGCTCGCACAAAGACCGAATCTTCAGCAATTGTGGATAGAGAAGAGAATCGGGGAGGGTGGGTTCCCGCACTTGAAGAAAACGGGTCCCTCCTTTCAAGTATTGCTCCACTAATTGGACGTGATCCAAGCCGTTGAGGTTGTTGGAAGCAGTGATGGGGTACACTTTTCCCAATTTGAGGTGCCGCATCAGGATCTAAAAGACGATACCAGGATAAAGGCAATGGCCGCAGGGCAGGCATAGCGGACCAAGAAGCTCCACAACCTTGCCAGTCGCAAGGAAGGATAGCCCGTGCGAATTTCCTCCAGGGCCTTGTGAATACCCCACTTCCAACCGGTAAAAACACAGATGAACAAGGCTCCGACGGCCAGGGCGATCTCTCCGAAGTAGCGAAAGGCCAGATCCATGAATCCCGACAAGAAGGAGACCGAGCCATTGCTCAGCGAGCTGGGAATCCCCATCAGGAAAGCGGAAGAACCGATCACGAGAGCCGCCCTTCTTCTTGGCCATCCCCGTTGATCGATAAAATAGGCCACCACGACCTCAAGGAGAGAAATGGTAGAGGTCAGAGCAGCAATCGCCAAAAGGGAAAAGAAGATTGTCCCGAACAGTTGTCCCAAGGGTATGGCATTGAAAATGTTGGGAAGAACCAAAAAGATCAGGCCGGGGCCAGCCTCCGGAGAGAGGCCCTGCACGGAGAAAAGGGCCGGGAAAATGGCGAATCCGGCCAGAAACGCAATCATCGTATCGGCGAGGCTGATATAGATGGCACTGGAGACCAGATTGTCGCTCCGGGAAACATAACTTCCATAGGTGATCATGGCTCCCATCCCCAAACTGAGGGTGAAGAAAGCATGTCCCAGCGCGGTCCTGACGACGACGAAGTCGACCTTGCTGAAATCTGGATTGAGATAAAAGCTGAGACCCTCCTGGGCTCCCGGAAGGGTGACCGAGCGGACCACCAAAAGAAGGAGGAGGGCGACCAGAACCGGCATCAGAATCTTGGTGGCTTTTTCGATACCTCCTTCAATCCCGCCACTGACAATCCAAGTGGTCACCCCCATAAAGAGGAGGTGATAGAAAAGGGTGGAGGGGCCGTTGCCGACAAACTCGCCGAAAATGTTGCTAATCGCGGTTGAATCCACCCCGGCGAACTGACCACTCAAGGTGACCAGGATATACTTCACCGTCCATCCGGCCACTACGCTGTAGGCGCTGAGGATCATGAACCCGGTGAACACTCCCAGAGCCCCCACTGCCTTCCACCAGGTGTTGGGGGCAAGAGTCTTGAAGGCGCCCACAGGGTCGCTTCCTGCCTTGCGGCCGATGGAAAGTTCTGCAAGCATCACCGGAACACCAATGATCAGAACACAGCCCAGATAAATCAAGACGAAGGCGGCCCCCCCGTTTTGCCCGGTCATGGTCGGGAACCTCCAGATATTTCCCAATCCGACGGCGGATCCCGAAGCCGCCAGAATGAATCCCCATTTGGATCCCCAATTGCCTCGCGTGGAAGGATTCTCTCTCATGAAAGCAGTCGACTCACGAACGATGTATCGAATTCGCCTTTGATGAAATCTGGATGATTGATGATCCTCTTGTGCAGAGGGATCAGGGTTTGAATCCCCTCGATAACAAATAGATCCAGCGCCCGATTCAAGCGGGCCAGAGTTTCTTGTCGGTCGCTGCCATGGGCAATCAGCTTGGCGATCAAGGAATCGTAGTGGGGAGAAACCATATACTCGGTGAAGGCGGCAGAGTCCACTCGTATGCCGGGACCGCCGGGGGGATGGTAGGCCGTAATACTACCGGGAGAAGGGGTGAACTTCTCCGGGCACTCCGCATTGATTCGACATTCGATGCTGTGCCCACGAAAAGTGATGTCCTGCTGAGCAAAGCTCAGTTTTTCCCCGGCTGCCGCTCGGATTTGTTCCTTGACGATGTCCAGTCCGGTGACCATCTCTGTGACGGGATGTTCCACCTGAATGCGAGTGTTCATTTCCAGAAAGTAGGATCTGCCGTCCGGGGTGAAGAGGAATTCTACGGTTCCAACATTTTCGTAACCGACGGCTTTCATGGCCTGGATGACCTTCTGTCCCAGTTCTTGTCTGAGTTCCTCAGAAAGGAAGGGGCTTGGAGATTCCTCGATCAACTTCTGATGACGGCGTTGAATGGTGCACTCCCGTTCTCCCAGATGAACCACGTTACCGTGCTGGTCTGCCAAAATCTGAAATTCGATATGGCGGGGGTTTTCCAGGTAGCGTTCGGCATAAACCTCTGAGCTGCCGAAGGCGCTCTCAGCTTCTGATTGAGCAATGGACAGAGCATCCGATAGTTGTTCGGGCTCGGTCACGACTCGCATCCCTCTTCCTCCACCGCCTGCCGCCGCTTTGAGGATCAACGGATAGCCCACCTCTTCAGTCATTTCCTCCAGTTTCCCATCGGCTTCCTCGAGAATGCCGGTACCGGGGACAATGGTGAGCCCGACTTCGCTCATCTTCTTTTTGGCCCGAGCTTTATCTCCCATGAGCTCCATCACACCGGCAGAGGGGCCAATAAACTTGATGCCGCAGGTTTCACACACTTCGGCGAAATGAGAGCTTTCGGCGAGGTAGCCGTAGCCGGGATGGATCGCATCCACATCAGCAATTTCAGCAGCGCTAATGATACTGGGGATGTTGAGGTAGCTGTCCTGACTCTTGGCAGGCCCAATGCAAAGGGCTTCGTCAGCAAAACGAACGTGAAGAGAGTGGCGATCTTCTTCAGAGTAAACTGCTACCGAAGGGATTTGCAGTTCCTTGCAGGCATAAATAATACGCAGCGCGATCTCACCGCGATTCGCAACGAGGATTTTTCCGAACATCGGGTCAGCTGTTTACCTGAATTTCGAATAAAGGTTGGCCATACTCCACCGGTTGGCCGTTCTCGACAAGTATCCGGATGATGTCGCCCTCGAGTTCGCATTCAATCTGGTTGAAGATTTTCATGGCTTCAATAATGCACAAAACAGTACTTTCCGTCACATGATCTCCTGGCTTGACAAAGGGTTCCGCATCCGGCTTGGGTGTCAGATAGAAGGTCCCCACAATAGGGGCTGTAAAGATATGGTTGGTTTCCGCTTTTTCAGGTGTCTTCTCTATTTGGATCGTTTCGGGGGAATCCGTTGTAGGGGGCCTGGCGACAATCGGCGCCTGTGTGACGACTGGACCGGTCAGACTCTTGCTGATCCGTATTCGAACTCCAGATCTCTCCATCTCGAATTCTTCAATATTGGATTGCTCAATCAGCTCGATCAGCTCTTTGAGTTCTTTGATGTTCATGCCGGGATTATTGTCCTTGCTTGGTGTTGATTAGTCAATTAATTCGGTGTTTGTGCGGCCAGGCTGTTACTGAGCCCGGTTTGAGAGTAACTGATAGCCGTTCTGGGTCACCACCACAGCGTCTTCGATTCTCACGCCATACTGGCCTGGAAGGTAGATTCCCGGCTCGATAGTAAAGGCCATTCCTTGCTGAATCTCACCTGGTCTGACAGTGGATACCCTGGGCAATTCGTGTACCTCCAGACCGAGACCGTGCCCGGTACTGTGCCCGAAATAATCTCCGAATCCATGCTTTGAAATCACTCCCCGCGCTGCCGCATCGATGTCGGAAGATAGAACGCCGGGTTCAATCAGGGAAAGAGCTGCCTCCTGGGCTTCTTGAACCACCTGATAAATGGCCGGTCGTTGGGCATCAGACAACAGGTGAATTCGTGTGAGATCACTGCAGTAGCCTTGATATTTCAGACCGAAATCGATCAACACAAACTCATCTGGTCCGATCTCCCTGGCTGTGGAGGAGCCGTGAGGAAGAGAGCTGCGTGGTCCTGAGGCAACGATCGTTTCGAAGGCAAGGCCCTGGCCTCCTGCCTTGCGGAGTTCGAACTCCAGGATTCCTGCGACTTCCCCTTCCGTCATTCCTGAGCGGACCTGCTTCACCGATTGTTGATAAGCTTCTTGAGCCATCTGAAAGGCCTTTTCCAGGAGTTCTATTTCCTCTTCGTCTTTGATCATTCGGAATTCTTCGATCAGGTCACGGGTGGGGACCCACTCAACAGGGAGGGTCCAGGACTGGAGTCGAAGGATGTAATCGTAGGAGACATGGTGGGCTTCAAGACCGATCCGGGCGGTGCCACCCTTGATGTGGCTGGAATTCGAAAGAGTCGTTTTGGGCGTGTCCTCAAGGGATTTTTCTGCCAACAGGCTCTGACAGTTGACGGTTTCAGAGGCAGCCTGTTCCAGGTACCTTGAATCCACGATAAGATGAGTCTCTGCCCCCAGAAAGCAAGCCAGACCGGTCGAACCCGTAAAGTTGAAGAGGTAGCGGAGATTCGGAGGATGGGTGACCAGAAAGCCATCCAGGCGATGCGCTTCCAGGGCCTTGAGCCATCGCCTGTAGCGAGATTCCAAATGCGGGTGGATCACCCCTGGATCCGAGCGGTAATGAAGAAAATGATTTCCCGGGTGTCCTTCGCCTTTGAATTGGATTTGAACAGATTTCCGATCAGGGGGATGCTGCCCAGACCTGGAACCCGGTCCTCGGTCTCACTCTCGGACTGGACATAGATGCCGCCGATCACCGTCGTTCCACCGTCTTGGACCATGACCTGAGTGGTCGCTTCACTGGTCTGAATGGCGGGAATTCCAAGGACGGTCCTGGCGAAGTCGGGGATATTATTTTCCACGTGGATGTTCAGGAGGATCGTTCCCACGTTCGTCACCCGGGGAATGACAGTCAATTGCAGAGCTGCGGTTTGGAACTGGACGGTGGTGGTGAAATTCTGCTGGACGGGAACGGGAATTTCGGAACCCTGAGTGATGATCGCTTCGGTGTTGTTTTGTGCCGTCACTCTCGGTTTGGATAGGATCCGAGCTTCACCATCTGTCTCTGCCGCTGTGATGAGCGCGTCCAGGCGAAAAACATCCACCAACCCACCGAGCGTCAGCCCGGCTATGCCCGTGATCTGACCTGCAGCAGGTGTGATTGTATTGATTTGACTGGTCACCCGGTCGGCCACATCACCGAAGGCATTCTTGGGGGGTTCGATCCTACCGATCCCGATTCCCAGGTTAACGCCCAGAGAACGGGAGAAGTTGGTCGAGGCCTCGATGATGCGAGCCTCGATCTCCACCTGTTTTTCGGCTACATCCAGGATGTTGATCAAGCTGGTCACGGCATCAATACCAAAGGGAACGTCGCTGATGATCAGAGTATTGGTGCGATCATCGACGTTCATGCTTCCGCGGAGGGTCAGATGGGGTTCCAAAGTGCCACTGATCTCGGCGCCGGTGGCGTAATTGAGGCGCTTGGTGACGGTCAGGGTGTCGGCCGCCAAAAAGGTCGCCTCTTTCAGGCTCTGACTGATTTCCTGTTCGGCTCTTAACTTGTCCTGGGTGGAGATACGTACCAGATTTCCCTCGATCCTTTTCGCCAGGCCCTGACTTTGCAGGACGGCGTCAAAGAGTTGATCCCAGGGAACCTGTTCTACGTTCAACGTGAGTGAGCCACCCACTTCAGGGTCGATTAAGATGTTCAGTCCGCTTAACTCAGATATGGTTCTAAAGAAGTCGGTGACGGAGATTTGCACCACTTTGAGTGAAACGGGTTGGCCCGTGTAAGGACCCTGTGCTTGAGCACTCGGGCTTGCCAGATAAAGAGAAAAAGAGCAAGCCAAAGAAAGACATAAAGCCTGAGTCAGGCCTCTTTTTAAGATGTGTTGTTTCGTATGGGTCATTCTATTAATCCTCTTCTGTAAACAGCCGTTTGACCACTCTTAAGGTTTCCCTGCCGCCTCGTGGGTCAAGGATTTCTTGAATGAAGACTACCTCTTCTTCTGAAATCTCGAATACATAACCGTCGAACAGTTTGTTTTCCTCGCGGGCCATATAAGTAAAACCGTCAATTCCTCTGAGAATAACGACCCGGTTATCTTCCGCCACGGCCACTCCGGTGACGGTCACCTCAGCGATGGCCATTCCTACCAAGCCTAAAGGTCTTTCACTCAGAGGGGGGAGTTCCGGGATGAAGACCCGGGGCTGCTCCTGACGAAAAAGCTCTTGCAAGTTGATAAAGGGATCTCTTTTTCCCCTGGGATTATAGACTTGGGCGAGAAGTTCCAAGGGCAGTCCCAAGCTGCAAACAAACACAATGAGAAAAATACCGAGCACCTTATTAAAAGCCTGTCTCATTTTCTTTGTTCTATTGTAAGTTCTTGTTGTCAGACTCTAGTGAGCCCGGATTATGTATAGGTTTTTGTAGCGAGGCGTCGAAAATGCCGTCCTGACCAGGCGCGCGACCGAGGGCACCGCAGGCGTACTGTACGGTACGTCGAGGAGCCCGAGTGAGCGCAACGCAGTCAGGGCAGATGGTTTCGGCGCCACAGTAAAAAATTTATGCATAGTCCGGGCTAGGTTCCTTGTTCCAAAAGAACAAACGTAGTGGCCGTACAAGTTGCTGTGATGGTTCGGTCTGGACCCGTATTGGAGAGGGCTTTGATTTCAATATTATCGACGTTGATAATGCGCTGGAAGTTGGCCACCCTTTGAAAGAAAAGCCCCAGATTATTGTAGCTGCCTTCCAGAGACATTCGAATGGGCCAGTCTTCATAAAATTCGTAGGCGACGGTTGCCTGGGGAGTGAAGCTCCTGATGCTGAGATCGGATTCAACCGCTAATTGTTCAACCCGGCGAACAATTTCGGCTGTTTCTTTCTCATCGGGCAGAACCTGTTTGAGTTCGTCCAACTGGCCCGACAACTCTTGAACGTCCGCTTCGAATTGAGGACGTCTGGCCGCGATCGCTTGTGCTGTCTCCACTTCAACCAAGAGTGTATTGACTCTTTGGTCCAGAGCTTCCATCTGAGCGCTGACAGGAAAGATGAGATAATACCAGAAGGCCCCCAGTGCAGCCGCAGCCAAGACGGCGAGCATGATCTGCTGCTGCTCCGGTAATTCCATTATTTTCTTGATCATTCGGTTTCGCCCTCGGTTCCACAACTCAGTTGAAATCGGATGCTGCTGTCCTGGTCCTGCTCCCAAAACTCGAGGTCCACATAGCTAAAGATGCGCGTATCATCCAGGGCGGCAATAAAATCAGCCACAAAGGGTACGTCAAATGCCCTTCCTTCGATGGAGATGGTGGCCTCTTGCTGGACCAGGCTGGTCAACCACAGTCCGGGGGGGTTGTCGGGAATGGCCCCGATCACGATATTCATCAACTCGACCGGCCCCTTTTGATTGGCCTGCAGCCGTTCAATAATGGTGATGCGCTCCTCCAGAGACTTTTTCTGTGCTTCAAAGGCCACGACCTCAGCCGTGATGACCTTAAGCTCAGCGCTTCTCACCTCCAGCAGGTTGACCTGCTCTTGCAGATCGGCTCGACCGCTGGTTGCGTTCAAGTACCAGCCACCCATAGCAACGACCCCAAGCACAAACAACAAGACGCCGTATTGCTGGATGGGCGTTCCTTCGACAGTTTCAAACGTTGGAAACAGATTGATCTTTATCATTGCTGATCAAGAACCCTCAGAGCTCAACTCCTCAAATCCGCTCATGAATTTAAGATAACCGATAAGCCTGTTTCACTTCCAGTTGCCACCCCCTGTGAGACCGACCGTGACCGGAATCCGGAGACCGCGTATTGCTGGATTTTCTGGAATTCCAAAGCGTGCGGGGCACGGTGAAGGACAGGATCTCGGGAGAGGAAAGAACCCTGGACCCGTACTCCTGGGACTAGAGATCCGAGGCCGAGAACCCGCGATGGGCATGTATTCCCCCCGGCATGGCCCCACTGGGGTACCTTCGAAGGTTAGAGTACCGAAACCTCTACCGATTAAGCCTGTTGCTTTCCCAGAAAATAATCCAGTAAGCTCCATCAGCTTAGCCGAGTGTGGAACGATGCCTACCATAGTTTTCTAGTATGACATTTTCCACAGCGGAGTTAAATGTTTTCACAGTTTTTCCACCCCGCTTTTCCTGGCAGAGAATAGAGGTCTTTCCGCGGAACTCGCACGATGCATAGGTTCATTGTCAGGAAGCAACGTAGGGGCGAGCCGGTGGCTCGTCCGAACGTTAGCCCGGACTATTCACGAACTGTCTGCTGCAGCGGCGGGATCTAATGCAGGGTCGGGGCTGAGGGGGTGTGAGTCAAGAGAAAGAACACCGCTTAACGGTAACGAAAAGAGCGGAAGCAGGAGTGTTTGGCGGACTTGCCGGAACTTGACACTGATAGGCAGTTCCTGTATTTTTTGCGTTTACTTTTTCGACGGTTTTTCGGAAGGTCTCTATCCCCGGATGAAAACTTACTTGCCCTCGGTGCACGAAATCGAAAGGAAATGGTTCCTGGTGGATGCAGAGGAACGTGTGTTGGGTCGACTGGCTTCACGCATTGCCTCCATTCTCATGGGCAAGGAAAAGCCGTGTTATACTGCCTTTCTGGACACCGGCGATTTTCTGATCGTGATCAATGCCGACAAGGTGAAGCTCACGGGGAATAAGTGGGAAAACAAGACCTATTATTCCCACAGTGGCTATCCTGGTGGTCTCAAGCAGATCCAGGCTCGGGAGTTGCTTGGCAAGCATCCTGAACAGCTGATGAAGCGGGCTGTCAAGGGGATGCTTCCCAAGAACAAGTTGGGGCGGAAGATGTTTAAGAAGCTCAAAGTTTATGCGGGAAGCGATCATCCTCACCAGGCCCAGAAGCCCGAACCTCTAGTATTAGGAGAAAATTAGCCTTGGAGAAAACTCAGTACTATGGAACCGGCAAGCGGAAGACTTCGACGGCTCGAGTCTTCTTGATGCCGGGCACCGGGCAGATTGTGGTCAACCGAATGGATTTTAAGGAGTATTTCAAAAGTATAGTCCAACATGTGATGGTCACCCAACCCCTTGTTCTGACCGACCAATCCGAGGGGTTTGATGTGTATATCAACGTGAGTGGGGGAGGCTATGCGGGACAGGCGGGAGCCGCCCGTTTGGGTATTGCCAGGGCATTACTGCAGTTCGATTCTGAACTGCGTCAAAAATTGAAGAAAGCCGGATTTCTGAATCGCGATTCACGAATTAAAGAACGGAAGAAATACGGTCAGCCCGGCGCAAGGAAAAAGTTTCAATTTTCTAAGAGATAATCAGGAGGATCCGTTTGGGGGCGATCTCAATAAAACAACTACTGGAAGCGGGTGTTCACTTTGGTCATCAGACCAGACGCTGGAATCCGAAGATGAAGCCTTTCATTTTTGGCAAGCGCAACGGTGTTCACATCATTGATCTACAGAAAACCCTTCAGCTTTTCAAGGAAGCGGTTGACTTTCTCACCCAGTTAGCAGCCCAGGGCAAAACGGTTCTCTTTGTGGGAACCAAGAGCCAGGCTCAGGAGACCGTCGAAGAAGAAGCTCGTCGGTGTGGGATGTATTGGGTCAACAATCGATGGCTGGGCGGCTTGCTCACCAATTTCCCCACCGTCCAGAACAGCATCAAGCGCTACCGGGAACTGGAGTCGATGCGTGAAAATGGCCACTACGACAAGCTGGCCAAGAAAGAAGTTGCCCGTCTGGAGCGTGAAAGAAAGAAGTTTGAGAAAAATTTACTGGGCATCAAGGATATCGAGCGGTGTCCCGATGCCTTGTTTGTGGTGGACTCCAAGCAGGAGACCATTGCCATTCAAGAGGCCGCTAAGCTCAAGATTCCCATCGTTGCCATCGTCGATACCAACAGTGACCCCGACCTGATCGATTTTCTCATTCCCGGAAATGACGATGCACTGAGAGCGATCAAGTTATTTGCGGGAACGATGGCTGATGCCATCCTGGCGGGAAAGGCTGTCTACTCGACTCGCCTGGAGGCTGAGATGAAAGAAGCCCAGGAGAAGGCCGATAAGGTCGCGAAGGAGGCAGCTCAGCGCCAGGCCGCAAAAGAGGCCAAGGAGGCGGCCCAGCATGCTGTCCAGGAGAAAGAGGCCGTCGAGACAGCCTCTGCACAGCCTGTTGCTGAGGAAAAGATTGAAGTGAAAAAAGCAGCCCCTGTTCAGCCTGCAATCAAGGAAGAGGCTGAAGTCGAGACCGGCGCAGTTCCTGCTGAAGAACAGGCTGGAGAGGAGAAGAGGACCGAGGCGGAGAAATTAAAAACAGCTGCAGCTGCTGCGGTTGCTGTACCCGTCGCAGCTCTTCCGGTTGAGGAAAGCACAAATGTGAAACCCGCTCCGGCGCAAGAGATCAAGGAAGAGGAAAAGAAAGAGGTCCCCAAGAAGAAGACACTGGCCAAGAAAGCGAAAAGCGAGACGGAAAAGTCCAAGTCGATTCAGGCGGCTAAAGAAAAAAAGACCAAGAAGAAGTCTGAGAAATCAGCTTCAAAAACCCGCAAGACTGCCTCTGCAAAGAGCAAGTCCACGAAGAGTCCGGCAAAGTCAAAAACCCGTAAAGAGACGGCTTCCAAGGAATCTTCTGCTTCCTCCGGCTCTTCCAGCTAACGGTGGTCGTTCATAACCCCGAGCAGCTCGGGTAAGCCACGGGCTGACGCGACCCCATCTAATTACTCGGACAGGCTCCCAGCCCGGATTAGGCATGATCCAGGCTAGAGAGAAGGAGAATACTCATGGCCATTTCTGCGGAACAAGTCAAAACACTGCGAGATCAAACGGGCGCCGGGATGATGGAGTGTAAAAAGGCCCTGTTGGAAGCCGACGGAGATTTCGAGAAGGCTGTCACCTTACTTCGGGAGCGAGGTCTGGCCGCTGCGGCAAAGAGAGCGGATCGTCAGACCCGGGAAGGGATCATCGGTCATTATATTCACGCTGGGGGGAGGTTGGGTGTTCTGGCTGAGGTAAACTGCGAGACCGATTTTGTGGCCGCCACTGATGAATTTCAGGAATTGGTGCGCGATATCGCCATGCAGATCGCCGCTTCTAATCCTTCCTACGTACGGCGCGAGGACGTCCGTCAAGAAGAGATCGAACGGGAAAAGGAGATTTACCATAACCAGGCCCAATCTGCCGGGAAGCCTGAAAAAAATTATGGAGAGAATAGTTGAAGGGAAACTGAATAAATACTATTCTGAGGTTTGTCTGTATGAGCAGCCGTTCGTTAAAGATCCCGAACTGACCGTTGAGGAGCTCATCAAGGCCAAAATTGCGGTGCTCAAAGAGAATATTGCGGTAAAACGGTTCGCTCGCTTTAAGGTCGGAGAATAGAGCAGACCTCCACCTTCAGGATAGGGGAGACGGAGTATGACAGGGGAGGCGGTTCCGAAAGAGCAAACGGCTGCAGTAGAAGCTGTCGAAATCAAAAAGCCCCACTACAAACGAGTCCTCATCAAGCTCAGCGGAGAAGCTCTGATGGGCTTCCAATCTTTCGGGGTGGACCCCGCAGTCATGGCGAATATCGCCTGCGAGATCGCGGAAGTTCATCAGCTGGGCGTTGAGATTGCGATCGTTGTGGGGGGAGGAAATATCATCCGGGGCGTCAATGTGAGCGAGGCCGGTTTTGATCGAGCTACCGGTGACTACATGGGCATGCTGGCTACCGTCATTAACTCCCTGGCCCTTCAGAGCGCCCTGGAGAAGGATGGTATTGACACTCGAGTCTTGAGTGCGATCCAAATGTCCGAGGTGGCTGAGCCCTTTATTCGCCGCAGAGCCATTCGTCACCTGGAGAAAAAGAGAGTGGTGATCTTGGCGGCGGGGACGGGTAACCCTTATTTTTCCACCGATACTGCCGCCGTCTTGAGGGCTATGGAGATCAAGGCGGAAGTCATCTTGAAGGCCACAAAGGTGGATGGAGTTTATGACAGTGATCCGACAGAGAACAAAAACGCTAAGCTCCTCAAGAAGCTCACTTGTTTTCAGGTGTTGGAAAAGGGCCTCAAGGTCATGGACACGACTGCCATTTCCCTGTGTATGGACAATGGGCTTCCCATCATCGTTTTCAATCTGCGCCAGGTAGGAAATATCAAGGCTTCGGTGATGGGAGAAAGCGTGGGCTCAGTCATTAAGGACTAGCCGTCCTTCTTCTTTTTCAGAGTGTTCTATGAAAGAGATTCTCTTAGAAACGAAACAACGAATGCGAAAGACTCTTGAGGATCTGACTATGGATCTGGCCACGATTCGAACCGGGCGAGCCTCGGTCCACCTGCTGGACCAGGTGAGTGTGGATTACTATGGGAATCCCACTCCCGTCAATCAGTTGGCCACCCTGCACGCTCCGGAACCCAACCTCATTACAGTTCAGCCCTATGATACCTCCCAAATCGATCAGATTGAGAAGGCCATTCTCACTGCCGATTTAGATCTCAACCCCTCCAATGATGGCAAGCTGATACGAATTCCTATCCCTGCCTTGACCCAGGAAAGAAGGGAAAACCTGGCCAAACAGGTCGGTAAGATCGCTGAGGGACACCGTACCGCGATTCGGAATATTCGTCGAGATACCAATGACAAACTCAAAAAGTTGTTGAAATCGAAAGAACTCTCCGAAGACCTGGAACACACGGGTCTGGACCAAGTCCAGGAAATTACCGACCAGCGCATCAAAGAGATTGACGAACTCGCCAAGCAAAAAGAAAAGGAACTCGTCGAGGTTTAATCTGAATTCGGGGACAGACTACTCATTCCCCAAATTCGGAAATTGGGGAATGAGTAGTCTGTCCCCGAATTCAAACTCTCAGTCTGTAATCAGGATGGCGGCGGCCACAACGGTCGTCCACACTCCGTTTTTCTTCCCGATAGCGGATTGAGTCATGTTGGTTGTTCTGACAATTCGACCCGAAATTTTCCAGAGTTCCCTCTTGGCATCCCAGTCTTGATCGGGATCGAAATCTACTCCCAGGGTGGTTGCCAGCATCTCAGCAGCAAGATCTTCCGAATAATCTCCGGCTACTCTTTCGGTTTGGCCGTGACTGTGATGTTCACTGAGGTATCCATAGAGGCTGGGGTCCCTGGGCATAGCGACTCCTACGGCTGCCGCAACCAGCCGGTTGGCTTCGTCGGTGGCCGCTTCGCTCATCACAGCAAAAACGATCTGGCCCTCTTGGAGCTTCTCTAATCCCTTGCTTTTCGATATGAGCTTGCAGTGGGGTGGAAAAATGCTGGAAACTCGGACGATATTGAAGGCGGCGATGCCGGCATCTCTCAACGCCATCTCAAAACTGGTTAACTGTTCCCGGTGTTTACCTGTGCCCTTGGTTAAGAACATTTCCTTGGCAATGAACAACGTTGACGTTCCTTCCTTGCGGTTTCAGTGTCTCGCTCCAAAAATACGGTGACGTTTGTGGCGAGCGAGACCCTTAAAACCGCGTTATTCTCACTCATCCGTGAATTGTCGACAAGAGAAAAGTTTTGTGGGCGTCCGGGTAGACATCAAAGACTCGAATAGACTCGCTTGTTGTTTTTTGTAAATATACTAAGGTTCTGAAGTTAAAGAAGGAGCCAGATAGAACCGACAATGGCCATGGAACGGGATTTATTTCGCAACCCAGCAGTGGACCCACCCCAGGAAGAGGAGGCGTCCGTGGATCGCCCCTCGCTGGGTCAAGAAGTGCGAGGCTGGGCCAGAGATATCTTCTTTACGGCCTTGATCGCCATACTGGTGGTGATTTTCGTGGTGCAGCCGGTAAAGGTCGAAGGGACCAGTATGGAACCCAGGCTCGCACCCCAGGATCGAATTTTTGTGAATAAATTCGTGTATTATTTCTCAGGGGTCAAACGGGCAGACATCGTTGTATTCTGGTATCCGAAGGATAAGACGAAATCCTTTATCAAGCGGGTGATCGGGCTCCCGGGGGAGTCCGTTGAGGTGCGATCGGGAGTGGTTTACCTCAATGGCCAAAAGCTCGTAGAACCTTATTTGGCAGGGGAATTCGACCACGATTCGTACCCCCAGCAGGTGGTGCCCCCGGAGCACTACTTTGTTTTGGGAGACCACCGGAACTCCAGTAACGATAGTCGGGACTGGGGCTTTGTCCCGGAACAGGACATCTTTGGCGAGGCCGTTTTTCGTTACTGGCCCCTTTCCAAGCTGGGATTGATTCGGTAGGAGACAGCTAACAACAGACAACAGACAGCTGACAACAGACATTTGAGATTGACCCCCTAACAGCATGAATACACGTAAAGCCGTACTGTACCGGGAAGATGGAAGGTTGTTCGAGGGCCTGGGCATTGGGGCGGAAGGGGAGTCTGTCGGAGAGGTCGTCTTCAATACCTCGATGACCGGCTACCAGGAGATCTTGACCGATCCGTCTTACGCCGGTCAAATCGTGGTTATGACCCAGCCGGAGATTGGAAACTATGGGGTCAACCGGGAGGACGAGGAATCTCGAAAACCATTCGTGGAAGGTCTCATCGTCCGCGAGTGCAGCCCGATTTTCAGCAACTGGAGAGGAGAGAACACTTTAGACGGATACCTCCAGGAGAACTCCATTCCCGGTATTGCCGAAACCGACACACGCGCCCTGGTACGTCATATTCGTGGGCAGGGAGCGATGCGGGGTATCCTCTCAACGGTTGACCTTGATCCGGAGTCACTGAAGCGGAAGGTATTGCAACATCCCACGATGGAAGGAAGCGACTATGTGCGCGCCGTTACTTCAAATGAGCCCTATTCCTGGGCCAGCGAGAGCCCTCGCTTCCGTGTGGTTGCTTATGATTTCGGTATCAAGAGGAACATCCTGCGATCTCTGGCCTCTCGAGGATGCGATCTGACCATTGTGCCGGCCACTACCAGCGCCGAGGATGTCCTGGCGCTGAATCCAGATGGAATTTTTCTCTCCAATGGTCCTGGGGATCCTGAGCCGCTGGACTATATCGTTAAGGATCTGAAGAAACTGATTCACAAGAAACCTGTTTTTGGAATCTGTCTGGGCCATCAACTGCTAGGTTTAGCCTTCGAAGGCAAGACCTACAAACTGAAATTCGGACACCGGGGAGGAAACCACCCGGTGAAGAACCTGATCACCGGAAAGGTGGAGATCAGCGCTCATAATCACGGGTTTGCAGTGGACCCCGACTCGCTCAAGGACAGTGAGATTCAACTGACCCACCTGAACCTGAATGACCAGACTCTTGAGGGATTTCGTCACCGCACTCTTCCCGTGTTTTCGGTTCAGTACCACCCTGAGGCGGCTCCGGGGCCACACGATTCGCTCTACCTGTTTGACGATTTCCTTCGCCTGATGAAGGAGGAAAGAGGCAACTGACAACTGACCGCTGACAACAGACAACAGACCGCAGACCAGAAGAGAAGACAAACGGCTGACAACCGACATCGGACAACAGATAAGGAGCCATGCCCAAGAGAACGGATATCCAGAAAATCATGATCATAGGATCGGGGCCCATTATCATTGGCCAGGCCTGTGAATTTGACTATTCCGGAACCCAGGCTTGTAAAGCCCTGTCCAGCGACGGGTTTCAGGTAGTGCTGGTGAACTCCAATCCGGCCACCATCATGACTGACCCGGAGTTTGCGGCCCGAACCTACATCGAGCCCCTGAGGCTCGAGTATGTAGCGGAGATTATCAAGCGTGAGCGCCCTGATGCCTTGCTTCCCACGGTAGGAGGCCAGACGGGACTGAATCTTTCCGTTGAACTGTGTGAGGCGGGTGTTCTCGATGAATTTGGTGTCGAGATGATCGGGGCAAAACTGAATGCGATTAAGGTTGCGGAGGACCGACGCCTTTTCCGGGCTGCCATGGAAGAAATTGACTTGGAGGTTCCTCGATCCGGATTTGCCAATAGCCTGAAAGAGGCTGAGGTCATCATCGAGGAGATTGGGCTTCCCGCTGTGATTCGCCCTTCCTTCACTCTGGGAGGCACGGGAGGGGGCATCGCCTTCAACAGCGAAGAGCTTGAAGAGATTGTCACTCGCGGATTACAGCTCTCTCCCATTCATGAGATTATGGTTGAGGAATCCATCATTGGCTGGAAGGAATTCGAGCTGGAGGTGATGCGGGACGTCAATGACAACGTTGTGGTTGTGTGTTCCATTGAGAACGTTGATCCCATGGGCGTTCACACCGGGGATTCTATTACCGTCGCTCCTGCACAAACCCTATCCGACAGAGAATACCAGCGAATGCGTGATGCCGGGCTTGCCATCATCCGCAAAGTTGGGGTGGAAACGGGCGGCTCGAACATTCAGTTTGCCGTTCACCCGGAGACCGGCCGGATGGTGATCATTGAAATGAACCCGCGAGTCAGTAGAAGTTCGGCGCTGGCATCGAAGGCGACCGGGTTTCCCATCGCCAAGATTGCCGCCAAGCTGGCGGTGGGCTATACCCTGGACGAGATTCCCAATGATATTACTTTGAAAACCCCCGCCTGTTTTGAACCCAGTCTCGACTATGTGGTGGTTAAAGTACCCAAATGGAACTTCGAAAAGTTCCCCGAGGCCAGTTGCATCCTGGGCACACAGATGAAGTCCGTAGGTGAGGTGATGGCCATAGGCCGAACTTTTCGTGAAGCTTTCCTCAAGGCTCTGCGCTCCCAGGAAACAGGGACGACCTTGGCAAGTGAGAAGGTCTCCAAGGAACGCATTCGGGAAAATCTGATACAGCCCACACCTCAACGGATGGCCTACATCCGGCTGGCCTTTCTGGAAGGCTACACCATTGATCAGATTTACGAGTTGACAAAGATCGATCGCTGGTTTCTCGATCAGATTCTCCAGATCGTGAATTTGAGCCAGGGCTTGAAAGGCTACGATATAAAGACGATCGATCCGCAGGCGATTCGACAGGCGAAACAGGCAGGGCTTTCTGATCTTCGACTGACCCAGATCCTTGGCTCAGAGCTGACGGAACCCGAACTGTGGAGCTATCGAAAAAAGAAGGGTATTTTGCCGGTTTTCAAGAGAGTGGATACCTGTGGTGCGGAGTTTGAATCTTTCACGCCTTATCTCTATTCCACCTTTGAGACCGAGGATGAATCGGAATCTTCCGATGCTCGGAAAATGATCATTCTGGGAAGTGGACCCAATCGGATCGGACAGGGAATCGAATTCGACTACTGCTGTTGCCACGCTTCTTTCGCTCTCAAGGATGAGGGATTCGAAACCATCATGGTGAACTGTAACCCGGAGACGGTGTCGACCGACTATGATACTTCCGATCGGCTCTATTTTGAGCCCCTGACCTTCGAAGATGTGATGGCCATCGTGGAGAATGAAAAACCGGAAGGAGTCATCGTCCAGTTCGGAGGGCAGACTCCCCTCAAACTGGCATTAAAACTCTTCGATGCGGGTGTGCCGATTATTGGAACTTCTCCCGAATCCATTGATCTTGCAGAAGATCGCAGCAGATTCGGAAAACTGCTGAATGATCTGGATATTCCCCAGCCCAAGAACGGTACCGCCAGGTCTGTGGAGGAAGCCAGAAAGGTGGCCCGCCGCATCGGGTATCCCATCCTGGTGCGACCCTCCTATGTGCTGGGTGGCCGTTCCATGGTTATCCTTTTTGATGAAGGGTCCCTGGATAAATATGTGAGATCTGCTGTGGATGTGTCTCCAGATCATCCTGTCCTGATCGACCGCTTTCTCGAGGATGCCCGTGAATATGATGTGGATGCGCTGGCCGATGGAAGCCGGGTTGTGATTGGAGGCATCATGGAGCACATCGAGGAGGCGGGCATTCACTCAGGCGATAGCACGTGTGTGCTGCCTCCCATTGTGATCGAGGAAGAACACCTGGAGATCATGCGGGAATACACGCGAAAGCTGGGAAGAGCACTGGAGGTGGTGGGTCTCATGAACATCCAGTTCGCGGTGGTTGAGGATCAGGTGTACGTGTTGGAGGTGAATCCTCGGGCCAGTCGAACCATCCCATTTGTCAGCAAGGCCACAGGCGTTTCGCTGGCCAGGATCGCGGTCCAATTGATGATAGGTAAAACCCTTGACGAGTTGGGTCTGCGGGATGATCTGAAAGTGCGCCACTGTTTTGTCAAAACGCCGGTTTTTCCCTTTGATAAGTTCCCGGGAGTGGACACCATCCTGGGACCGGAAATGAAATCAACGGGCGAAGTGATGGGCGTTTCAGATAGCTTTGGATACGCCTATGCCAAGGCTCAGCTCGCTGCCGGTATCCACCTCCCTAAGGGAGGTGTTGTGTTTGTCAGCGTGAATGAGCGGGACAAGCTCTTCATTTCCAATATCGCCCGAGATTTCCAGGAACTTGGCTTTCAGATTGTTGCCACTCGGGGTACCGCCAAGGTCTTGCGCGAATCGGGCCTTGAGACGGAAATGGTCTATAAGGTCAATGAAGGTCGTCCCAACGTGGTGGATCTCATCAAGAACAAGAAAATCGATCTGGTGATCAATACCCCTCTGGGCCGAGAGTCGTTTTTCGACGAAAAATCCATTCGAAGAGTCTGTACCCAGTATGGGACGCCCGCCATTACCACCCTTTCGGCCGCCGCCGCAGCCGTCAACGCCGTTCGGGCTCTGCAGCGAGAGAAGATCAGTGTCAAGAGTCTGCAGGAATACCATGAGAAGGAGAGGCAGCCGGGGTAGGAGGGAAACAACAGACAACAGACCGCAGACCACAGACTGCTGACAGCGGCCGGCAGACCGGCTGAAATCTCAAATCCCGAATTCCAAATCCCAAACAAATTCCAAATTCCAAATTTCAAACCTGACGTGGAACCTGGAACCTGGAAAGCGCCCGAAGGGCGCTCCGACCGCGGACCACAGAGCGGTTGACTCCTGATTTCTTATTGTTTGTTGTCTGTTGTCTGTTGTCTGTCTTTCAGTGTGCGCTCAGCCCAGGCCAGCTGCTCTAGATCATTAATACCCCGGGTCTCATCGGGATCGTCCGTTGCAAGAGTGACGACCTTCTTGCCGTGTCCACAGAAGATGCGAAGCAGATCGGTCAGATAGTATTCCTGAGCGGCATTGGCAGGGGACAACTGGGACACTTCTTCCAGGATCGAGGAGATCTTGAAGCAATGAAAGCCGGTGTTGATTTCACGAATAGCCCTTTGATCAGGACGGGCATCTTTCTCTTCAACGATGTCAACGGCGTTGCCCTGCCGGTCACGAATGATGCGTCCATACCCCTGTGGGTCTTCCAAGGTGGCGGTGAGGATGACTTGATCGGCATCCTTCACTTCTTGGGTTTCCAGCAGCTGTCTGAGGGTTTTGGTTGTAATTAATGGCGCATCTCCACAAAGGACCAGAAGGCTTCCGGAAAAATCTTTGAGTAACGGGGCAGCCGCCATAACGGCATGACCGGTGCCCAGAGGCTCTTCTTGAACCACGAAAGACACAGCATAGGAGGCCACTGCATCCTTCACGGACAGACTCTCAGGGCCGACGACTACAAAGGTTTTTTCGATGTCCAGGTTCTCAAGTTTATCCAGGACATGGCTGAGGATAGGTTTGCCGCATAACGGATAGGCGACCTTGGGTGTGGCAGACTTGAAGCGCCTACTCTCCCCAGCGGCTAGGACAAGGGCATAGCGTTTCTTTTCATACCGCGGATTCACGTCGATTCAAGGCGCGGGTCAAGCCCGGATTATGCATGGTCCGGTCCGGGGTTGCCTAATCCGGATGAACGAGATTCCGGAATCGGTTATTTGTGGCCAACGGTTCAAAGTCGGGATCATTGTTGGCAAAGAACCGGTTTTCCTCGTTCAACTGGATGGCTTTCTCCAGGTGATTCAGAGCATCGTCGGCGTTGCCCATGGAAAGCTCCGTTGCTGCCATGGCGTAATAGATGTGATCGTTGTTCTTTTTGGAAAGTTTCAAAGCCCGGGAATAGTCTCCCAGGGCTTCGTCGTACTGGCCGTCATTGTGGTAAAAGACGCCTTGGTTGAAAATTTCTTCAGGCGTAGGTGCAGACTCCTTTTTCGGGTCTGACAGATGCCTGTCGCAAATTCTCAAAAACGATTGAGCCTTGGCAATGACCTGAATCTCGCCGGGAAACCTTTCGATCAGTCGAGTGAACTGTTTGCGAGCCGTCTTATGCTTGTTCTGGTTTAAAAGGCTCAAGGCCTGGGTATAGAGGGTATAAACGCCACTTGTAAATTCTTTTTTAGGGGGCTGCACGAATGAAACTTCCTGCTTGGGTGCCACGTTTTTCTTGGCCGGAGCCTTCTTTTTAGCCGGAGCCTTCTTTTTGACCGAAGCTTTCTTTTTGGCCGGAGCCTTCTTTTTAGCTGGGGCCTTCTTCTTTCCTTGAGCAGGCATAGGGTCCTCCCGTTGGCCGAAAATCGAAGCTATTATAGGATGAGATGGCAAGGAGTCAAATATGTGGGCCAAAAACCAGCCTAGAGCTTGGGTGTGAAAGTGATGTCTGAAAAATGGGAGCAGATCGAGAGTTTAATTGAGAAATACCCTGATTTGCCGCCCGAGGCGATTTTTAAAGAGGATCTGCTCACCAAGGGAATATCCTTTTCGGAAGATGCGCTGAAAGTTGCTTCGGGCTTTAAGCCCAAAGCCTATTTCATTTTTTCCTTCGACCTGGTTCCCATCGAGGAAATGAAAAACCGGGAGAATCTGCGTGCGCCTGAGGAAATCTGTCTGGTGGGTGGTCAAAGAAACTTTCGCCGTGTCATTGTTTCCGTGCGTCTCAATCCGAATTCCCCTTATCAAGTCGCTATCAGCGATGAGGGAAAGCCCGTCCTGAAGCTGGAAGAGGAGGAGGTGGCCGGAGTCGAGTTTCAAAAAACTCCGAAATACTACCAGCGGACTTTGGGAAACGGGAAACCCATCGTCGATATCGCTCCAACCATTGAGTGGGGGTATTTACTCTACCTGACCGTCTTCAGAATCTGTCAATACTTCGGCAGCCAACAAGAGTGCCAATTTTGCGACATCAACCGAAACTACCGTCAGCAGAAGAAGAGCGGCCGGCCCTACACGGGCGTCAAGACCGTTGAAGAAATCATAGAAGCCCTGGAGATTATCAACAGCACCGACTCCGATAGCCATGCTTATACGGTCACCGGAGGGAGCATTACCTCCAAACTCAACGAAAAAAGCGAGGTCGATTTTTATCTCCAGTATCCGGAGGCGATTGAAAAGCGATTTCCGGGCCGCTGGATCGGGAAATTGGTGGTGCAGGCCCTGCCCAAGGAAGAAGTGCGCCGATTCAAGGATGTGGGAGTACAAATTTATCACCCCAACTATGAAGTCTGGGACCGAAAGCTCTTTGAGATCATCTGTCCCGGAAAGGAGAGTTACATCGGTCGTGACCAGTGGATTCAGCGAATTCTCGATGCCGGTGACGTTTTCGGGCCCTCTCAGGTCATCCCGAACTTTGTGGCCGGAATCGAAATGGCTCGACCGTTTGGGTTCAGAACCGTTCCTGAGGCCATAGATTCCACTTCTGAGGGGTTGAACTTTTTCATGTCTCATGGCATCATGCCCCGCTTTACCACTTGGTGCCCGGAACCTCTTACGGTTTTGGGGAAGCAAAATCCGGAGGGTGCTCCTCTCGAGTATCACGTGCAGATGCTTCGGACTTGGAGAGACACGCATGAAAAGTATAAACTAGCGGCCCCCTCCGGATACGGAAGGCCCGGAATCGGAAATGCAGTGTTCTCCGTTTCCGCATTTATGGATGTGATTCGATCCGGGTCAAGTGATTCAGATTCCCACGATCCCCCCAAAGACTGACATTGGGGAGTTGGGGCCAAACGGAAGGAAGAGAGAATCGTGAAAGTGGAACCGTTTAAGAACGCGTCTTTTACTGACTTTGCAAAGCCTGAGAATCGCCAGGCCATGTCGGAGGCTGTTACTCAGGTGCGCAGTCAGTTGGGACGAACCTATGACATCGTGATCGGTGGAGAGAAAATTCGCTGTGAACAGCAATTCGAGTCCTTGAACCCGTCAAGCCGGGAAGAGGTGGTGGGGATTTTCCAGAAGGGAACTTCCCAGCTTGCTGAGCAGGCCATCAAGGCCGCGGATAGTGCCTTTCTTGCCTGGAGCAGGCGGCCTGCAGAAGAGCGGGTTGAACTCATGCTGAAGGTGTCCCGAATCATGAAAGAACGGCGTTTCGAGCTTGCCGCCTGGATGGTGATCGAGGTGGGGAAGTCCTGGGTGGAAGCCGATGCCGATGTTGCCGAAGCCATCGACTTCTGTGAGTTCTACTCACGGGAGATGCTACGTTTGGCAGTTCCTCAACCCCTGCTCGAAATCGAGTCGGAAGAGACTGCTCTCGAATACATTCCCTTGGGGGTGGGTGTCATCATCCCCCCCTGGAACTTTCCTCTAGCCATACTCGCGGGAATGACGTTTGCGGCCCTGGTCAGTGGAAACACCGTGGTGATGAAGCCTTCCAGCGACTCACCGGCGATCGCAGCCAAATTAATGGAGATTTTCCAGGAAGTGGGCTATCCGCCTGGTGTGGTCAATCTCTTGACGGGGAGTGGGGCAGAGATCGGGGACGCTCTGGTCCAACACCCCAGGACCCGCTTTCTCTCTTTCACCGGTTCTAAAGAGGTGGGTCTGCGAATCAACGAATTGGCGGCCAAACACCAATCGGGCCAAATCTGGATCAAGAGAGTCGTCGCCGAAATGGGTGGCAAGGATGCCATCGTGGTGGATAGTGAGGCGGACCTGGATGACGCTGCTGCTGGCGTTGTGGCTGCCAGCTTTAGTTATCAGGGTCAGAAATGCTCGGCATGTTCTCGTGCCATTGTCGTAGAGTCGGTTTATGATGAGTTCCTGGAGAAGATCCTGGAGAACACTCGGGCCACGATCGTAGAGGGTAATGTGGAGGAGGCTGAGGTGAACTTTGGTCCCGTCATCAACCAAAAGGCTCAAGAATCGATTCAGCGCTATATCCAGGTTGGGAAGACGGAAGGACGACTGGTGTTGGGAGGAGGAGAAGGGAAGTCCGAGGGATATTTCGTGCCCCCCACCATCATCGCAGATATTGATCCCCAGGCCACGATAGCCCAGGAGGAAATCTTTGGACCCGTTTTGGCGGTGATCAAAGTAGCGGACTATGATGAGGCCCTACAGGTTGCCAACAATACCGAATATGGATTGACAGGAGCCGTTTACACCCAGAATCCATCAAAAATAGACAAAGCCAAAAGAGAGTTTCACGTGGGTAACCTTTATATCAATCGCAAATGTACCGGAGCCCTTGTGGGGGTCCATCCTTTCGGTGGATTCAACATGAGTGGCACCGACTCGAAAGCAGGAGGTCCGGACTACCTGCTTTTGTTTACTCAAGCCAAGTCCATCGCAGAGAAGGTGAGTTAAAGCTAACCGGAATCCAGAATTTAGAATCCCTAACATTTAGAGGTCGAAGACACAGAGTTGTGCTTGCAAATTCTGAATCCTATCCCATGTTTTTGCTAAGATATAATCGGATGAGCAAGATGCCTGACGTTGGTATTATAGAGATGGTCCAGGTGAGAAGAGGGAGATAAGCGTGAGCACTCAGACCCGCCCCCGAGAAGATACTAAAGAGAAAAAGAAGCAAGAAGTCGTCAATGACTTCAGTATCCAGGTAGCCACCGTGAATGGTTCGGGAAGTCAATCCTCAAACAATGTGTTGATGAGGGCTATATTCCGAATGGGGGTTCCCATCAGTGGAAAGAATCTCTTTCCCTCGAATATCGCCGGTCTGCCCACCTGGTTCACTATTCGAGCCTCCAAGGAGGGCCACGCAGGACGCAAGAAGGAGATCGATGTTCTCATTGCCATGAATCCAGGCACGGCCAGAGAAGATGTCGAGAGTCTGGAAGCTGGCCGGGTGGTCATCTACGAAGAAAAATTGAATCTGTCCAAGATCAGGGATGATCTGACTTACTATCCCATCCCCTTTTCAGAATTGGCAGGCTAAGTGGTCAAGGATGTCCGCTTACGCAAGTTGATTGCCAATATTGTATACGTGGGAAGCGCCGCTGAACTTTTCGGTATTGAAATGGCCGAGGTGGAATCGGTGATCGCCAGGTGGTTCAAGAACAAGAAGAAAGCCATCGATGTCAATGTTCAGGCTGCTCACCTGGGCGCAAAATATGTTGCTGAGAACCTCACCAAGAGCGATCCTTTCCGGATTCAGCGGATGGAAAAGACCCAGGGTAAGATCATCATCGATGGAAATTCCGCCTGTGCTCTGGGGAGTTTGTTTGCCGGAGTGACGGTTTTGACCTGGTATCCCATCACGCCGGCCAGCAGCCTGGCGGAAACCCTGTCCGATTACATGGGGCGTTATCGAATGGATCCGGAAACGGGAAAGGCCACCTTTGCCGTTGTGCAGGCTGAAGATGAACTGGCAGCGATCGGTATGGCCATTGGTGCCGGATGGGCAGGTGCCAGGAGTATGACGTCTACCGCCGGGCCGGGCATCTCTTTGATGGCCGAGTTTGTCGGGCTAGCCTACTTCACTGAAACTCCCGTAGTCATTTTTGATGTCCAGCGGATTGGGCCCAGCACCGGTTTGCCCACCAGAACTTCTCAGGGAGACACGGTTTCCCTTTACTATCTCTCCCACGGGGACACCAAGCATGTGGTCCTGTTTCCAGCCACCATGAAAGAGTGCTTTGATTTCTCGCTAGACGCCTTCGATCTGGCTGAGCGGTTACAACAGCCTATATTCGTCGCCTCCGACCTGGATTTGGGCATGAACAACTGGATGGCGGATCCTTTCGATTATCCCGAAAAAACTCTGGACCGGGGAAAAGTGCTCAACGCGGAGGATCTGGAGCGTGTGGGAACCTTTGCCCGCTATAGGGATGTCGATGGCGACGGTATCCCCTACCGAACCTTGCCCGGGACGGACCACCCTTTGGCAGCTTATTTTACGCGTGGCAGTGGGCACAACGAGGAGTCTCGGTATACCGAGCGGCCCGAGGACTACACAAACCTCATGGATCGATTGGCCAAAAAACATGAAACCGCAAGGACGCTTGTGCCTGAACCGATCGTCCGATACACCAAGGGCGCTGAAGTCGGAATCATTACCTATGGGTCGACGGATGTTGCCATGGAAGAATGTCAGGAGCAGCTTCGCCAGGAGCACGGGATCGATATCCATTACTTCAGAATTCGGGCTCTGCCCTTTACCGATCACCTCAAGGAATTTTTGAGTCGCTGCCAGAGGGTCTACGTTGTGGAGCAGAACAGGGATGGGCAGATGGGCGATCTGATCTTCCTGGAGGTGAGGGACGAGCAGGGAAAAATTAGAAAAGTTCTCCACTATGACGGACTTCCTATCGACGCCAGGTCGATCACGGACCAGATCATGGCCTATGAGAGAGGATAATCATGGCGACAAGTACCCCCAAACCCAAGAAGGTTAATCGTCTGGGTCTGGCCCTCTCCGAGTATCGGGGAAGACCCTCTACACTCTGCGCCGGGTGCGGTCACGATGCCGTGTCCAGCCAGATCATGAAAGCGTTCTATGAGATGGGAATCAATCCCCATCAGGTTGCCAAGATGAGCGGCATCGGTTGTTCCAGCAAGACGCCCGCTTATTTTCTTGGAGCTTCTCACGGATTCAACGGTGTCCATGGGCGCATGCCCTCTCTGGCCACCGGTGCTCTCCTGGGCAACCGCGACCTGATCTGTGTGGGACTCAGCGGTGATGGAGATACGGCATCCATCGGGCTGGGACAGTTCTGTCACCTCTTGAGAAGAAACGTCCCGATGATTTATATCATTGAAAACAATGGAGTTTACGGCCTGACGAAGGGGCAGTTCTCAGCTACTTCCGATCTGGGATCCAAACTCAAGTCAGGGGTTGTCAATGATTTGCCGCCCATCGATTGCTGCGCTCTGGCCATTGAGATGGGATGCAGTTATGTGGCTCGTTCCTTTGCAGGAGACCCCAAGCAGTTGGTTGCCCTGCTGCAGGGAGCCCTCAGTCACAGCGGGACGGCCGTGCTGGATGTAATCAGTCCCTGCGTGACTTTTAATAACCACGAGAGCTCGACCAAGGGCTACAAGTGGGCAAAGGAACACGAGGAACTCCTGCACAATATCGACTTTATTCCCTATTTCGAGCCCATTGAAACCGTGGAATATGCAGAGGGAGAAATGAGAGAAGTTGAGATGCATGATGGCTCCCACATCCGACTGCGGAAGCTGGATCAGGACTACGATCCGATGAGCCGTAGTGGCGCTGAGAGGCTGCTGAGTAAGACCCGCGAGTCCGGCGAGTTCTTGACGGGACTGATCTACGTCAATCCGGTGGCCCAGAATTTCTTTGATCTCCTGGATTTTACTGAACATCCGTTGGCTACCCTCCCTCAAGAGAAGGTCCGACCCGGGCCCAAGGTCCTGGAAGAGACCATGCAGGAACTGATGTAGTATCGCTACCGATCACTGCTTCCCCAGAGTAGGCGCCTTTTGAGCATGAATCAATCAATGCATCATGTTGGCGTTCTTGGCGCCGGGACCATGGGTACCCAAATTAGCGCCCATTTGGCCAACGTGGGGATCACGACGCTCCTTCTGGATCTCCCTTCCCAGGAATCGGATCGCAGTGCCATTGCACGCCGGGCTGTGGAGCAGCTCTCCTCAATCCAGCCACCTCCTCTTTACTCCCCTGACAAACTCAGTCTCATCCAGGTGGGGAACTTTGAAGATGATTTACCCCGTCTCTCCTCCTGCCAGTGGATCATCGAATGCGTGGTTGAAAAACTTGAGATCAAGCACCAGCTTTGGGAAAAGGTAGAACCGCATCGGAGTCACGGTACCATTGTTTCCACCAACAGCAGCGGACTACCGGTGGTAGAGATCGCACAAGGGAGGTCTGAGGATTTTCAGAAACACTGGCTGGGTACTCACTTCTTTAATCCTCCGCGATATATGAGGCTCCTGGAGTTGATCCCTACCGCCCGCACCCTGCCCCAGGTGGTGGAGAGCATAGCCTCTGTTGGAGATCGGCTCCTGGGCAAGGGGATCGTGATTGCCAAGGATCGGCCCAACTTTGTCGCTAATCGGATGGGGTCTTTCGCAGCCGTTCGGGCTTTGGAGCTCATGCAGGATCTCGGTCTGACCATCGAGGAGGTCGATACGCTGACGGGGCCGGTGACGGGGTTTCCCAAGACCGGAACTTTCCGACTGGCGGATCTGGTGGGTATCGACGTCATGCTCAATGTGGTGGACAATCTGTATCAGAACCTGCCCGAGGATCCCTGGAGGGAGAGCTTTCGCTCCACCTCGCTTTTCAAGCAACTGGTAAAACGTGGCTGGAAGGGACTGAAGACAGGACAGGGGTTTTATAAAAAAGAAGGGAAGGAGATCCTTGTTCTGGATCCTGAAACCTTTGAGTACCGGAAACGCATGAAGCCCAACCTTCCTTCTGTGGAGAGGGTGCGTCATGAAGCCAGCACCATCAAGCGAGTGGAGACTCTCTTAAAATCCGAAGACAAGGCCGGTGCTTTCCTGTGGCCATTTTTCCGGGACATCTTTTTGTATGCTGCAGAGCGAATCCCGGAAATCACCGATGAGTCCTATCAGATCGACAGAGCCATGAGATGGGGCTTCAATTGGGAGTTTGGGCCCTTCGAACTGTGGCAGGAGCTGGGTGTAGAGGAGATATCGGAACGGATCCGCCAGGATGGAAAAGTGCTTCCGGAATGGGTGGAAGAGCTTCAAAAACAGGAATCAAAGTGCTTTTACCGGGTCGAGTCAGATCATCAAGAGTTTTTCGATCTGGGAGCCCGTGAATACCAGGTCTTGAGTGAGGATCCCGAGAAGATCCAGCTCACCCTTCTCAAGAAACAGGATAAGGTCATCCGTTCCAACGCTGGGGCCAGTCTGATCGACCTTGGAGACGGGGTCGCTTGTCTTGAGTTTCACAGCAAGATGAACGTCATCGGTGGTGACGTTGTCGCTTTGGCCCGTTGGGCTGTAGATGAGGTGGAAAAAGACTGGGTGGGGCTGGTCATTGGCAACCAGGGAGAAAATTTTTCTGTGGGAGCCAACTTGATGCTTCTTCTGCTGGAGGCCCAAGAGGGAAACCGGGAGGAGATCGACCAAATGGTCCGGGCTTTTCAGCAGATGACGCTGTCTTTTCGATATTCGGCCAGGCCGGTGGTGGCTGCTCCTTTCCAGCGGGTGTTTGGAGGGGGGGCTGAAGTCTGCTTGGGATGTGATGCGGTCGTGGCCTCCTCAGAGACCTACATGGGACTGGTTGAGGTCGGGGTTGGACTCGTGCCTGCCGGGGGCGGAGTCAAGGAAATGCTGATTCGCCATTTCCAGGAGGCGCGTTCGATTCCCGAAACGGACCTCTTTCCCGCCCTGAAGAAGGCCTTTCAGACGATCGGCACCGCTCAGGTCAGTCGAAGCGGTGAAGATGCGAAGAGGTTGCAATTGTTGCGCCCCAGCGACGTTGTAGAGATCAATTCACAACGGCTTCTTTCCAGAGCAAAACAAGAGGTGATCCGATTGGCTGAAGCAGGATATGTCCGGCCCGAGCCAGAGCAGAACATTCCAGCTCTGGGCAACTCCGCTCTTGCGGTTTTGAAGGTGGGGATGCACCTGATGAAGCGAGCGGGATACATCTCAGACCACGACTTCTTGATTGGAAAAAAACTTGCCCACATCCTCACGGGAGGAGACCTCAACCATCCGACCACGGTTTCTGAGCAGTACCTTCTGGACTTGGAGCGGGAGGCTTTTCTTTCTCTGTGTGGAGAGAGGAAGACGCTGGAACGGATTCAGCATACCCTTAAGACCGGAAAGCCGCTCAGGAACTGAGAGCCGCTCTCCGAGCGGCGTTCCAGGTTCCAAGTTCCAAGGGCCCGGTGTGAAGAGGAGGCGGGAGACATGCACTTTCTGAACAGCCGACACCTGACCCGCTGATCACAGACTGGCTGCAATCCGAAAACTTGAAACCTGGAACTTGGAACCTGGAAAGCGCGCGAAAGCGCGCTTTTTGTTTGCATTATTTGTTTTTGTTGTTGCGGGGGCAGCTATCATGCTGGCATTGATCATTGTTGGTTATATTTCAATTGCCGTTTCATGTCAGTCAAATCAGTAACAGACGTATTATGTTTCAGACTACCTCCACAATCATCTTAAACACCAGTCAATATCCCGGCCAATCTGAAAACAAAAAATGCCCGGACAAGCATCAACACATTAACTCATCCGGGCATAACATACAACTTATCGTTACTGACATCATTTTTTCTTCTTAGCA
>PVMK01126205.1_pt1 | contig 37243 bp, 35 predicted proteins | sample 1853481 | NCBI WGS metagenome assembly PVMK01 (sample SAMN08533507, study PRJNA380276) | Marine sediment metagenome, whole genome shotgun sequencing project.
TTAGGGGGCTCCGTCGATCTAGCCTTTAACAAGGAGAAAGGAGATTCGAAAAGGGAATTTAAGGGAATAACTATCGGAATAGGCCTTGTCGCTGGCATAGCTATTGGGGCTATTATTGGAACCATGACTGGCAATATAGGTATCTGGGTCGGCATGGGAGTCTCATTTGGGATAATATTTGGGGCAGTTGGTGCGGTTCTAGGAAGCCGGGCAGTCGAAGACAATGGTGACAGTCGGCCGGATAGTCTGCCAAGTGAGAGTTCCGAAGAGTAGCTGCAGCGATACGTCTAATGAATTCACGCCATCTATCAACTCGCTAGAGCGGGTCGGGGATTCGGCGGCAGAAGCAAGTACAGATATCGAGATGCAGACCTCTGGAAAAGTCGGTGAGGATGCGATTACAGGTCGCTCAGCTCACGGCCATTGTGTGGTTGGGAGAGTTCTTTTGTGAACTTGAACGTCAAAAACTGATCTGTGATAGGTTAAGGTTTCGTGTTACATTGGCTTGGGTACGGCAGTGAACGTTTTGGCTCGTTGAGGTGAATTTCTGGCAACGGCCGTGGAAAACAAAGTAAGCAAAACCCACCTCAAGAAAGGGTGAGACAAGAACGCCCCCTAACAATGCTTCCAGCAGAGCGGCGAAAGATGGGCTCGCTTAACTCGTTCCGTTTTTCAAACTCAATCGCTCGGCCCGCCGCCTGCTGAAGCTGGCGTTAGGCCGCTTCAGACTAGATACTGGAGGTATTTGATTACATGGGTAATGAAGACCAAACGATAGTGCTAAGAGATGGACGTGCTCTTGGGTTTTCGCAATACGGATCACCTGGAGGAAGGCCGATTTTCTATTTCACCGGAGGAAATAGTTCCCGTCTCGAAGGTCGATGGTTTGATCGTGAAGCAAAATACCAAGCTGTACATCTTATTGTGCCAGATCGCCCAGATTTTGGTCTATCTGATTTCCAGCCTAATCGTCGGATCCTTGACTGGCCTGATGATGTGGCTCAGCTAGCAGAGTCTCTAAGTATTGACGATTTTGCCGTCTTCGGGCTTTCAGGTGAATTCCCATATGTTGCAGTAGTCGCCCATAAGATGTCTGGTCGAGTAACGCGAGCTGCGATTGTTAGTGGCGTTGCTCCCCCTGAGATGCCTGGTCGGTATAAGGGGATGTGGCCACCAATCCGCCTTATCTTTTTCTTTGCACGCAGATTGCCATGGGTAAATCGGTTTGTACTCAAGCAAATGGGAGCATTTTATGCGAACAAAGAGCAAATGATCCGGGCGCTTCCTGACTCTGATGTTCAGTTAATTCACGAACGTCCTGAGATTATCGATATCTTTTCTGAAGCAACTATGGAGGCCCATAAGAGGGGAATTGACGGTGATGCGTGGGAGTGGGGACTTTATGTGCGGCCATGGGGGTTCAGCTTAAGAGATATTTCAACAGAGGTTTGGCTGTGGTATGGAAAATACGATAGGAATGTACCTGTAGGAATGGGCTACTATTTGGCTGATGAGCTTCCGAATAATCAGCTTCATGTCGTTGAAGATGGTGGACATTTTTCAACAATCAATAATTACATTAATGAGATATTCGTGTATCTAAAAGGTGATTCTAAATGGATAAATGAAGCGGCCTAACCACTCAATGGAGCAGACGCCGAAGGCAGGCGAAGATCCAGATTTGTTTTAGGCTGCAGGTTGAGCGAAGATGAATGGAAAGGAATATCGGCGCTGCTCATCTCGGAGCCGTAGGGCGGCTGACTAAGTAAAAAAATGAACTTAACGGTAACAAGTTATATTAGGATTATGATTGAAGCTTAAATCATCAATCTTTTTATTTAGGAGACAAAATGAAACGCGTACTGATTACAGGAGCTAACCGAGGCTTAGGGCTGGAACTCGTACTTCAATGTGTGCAGCGCGGCGACCAGGTTTTTGCGGGCTGCCGTTCCCTAGAGAAAGCGGTCGCCCTCGAAGATGTTTCCGCCAAATACCCCAGACAGGTGACCATTCTCCCCATGGAGGTCACAGACGAGGGGAGTATTACCCGGGGTGCTGCCAAAATTGCCGCTGAAATTGACGGACTTGATATTCTTTTCAACAACGCCGCCATCCACATGGGCGACGAGCATTTGTCAGAAGTCAAAGCCGAAACTTTACTGAAAACCATCCATGTCAACGCTGTAGGCGCTGTGCTTATGGCTCAAACTTTTATCAACTTGTTGAAAAAGGGAACCAATCCTAAACTTATTAATGTATCGTCTGAAGCCGGGTCGATTGAGCGGATGGGACATTTCCGTGGCTACAACTATTACGGCAGCAAAGCTACCATGAATATGTACACTCGCTCTCTGGCCTGGGATCCGGAAACTGAAGGTGTTATCGTAATCTCAATCCATCCCGGCTGGGTGCGCACCGACATGGGCGGGTCTGATGCTGACCTCTCCACCGCACAATCTGCTCAGGGGCTGCTTCAAGTTACAGATGGATTATCATCCGAAGATAACGGCAAATTCTACACCTGGGAAGGCCACGAATATCCTTGGTAAAAGTAAAAAGAGCCGGAAAATAGTTTATTCATTTTGTCAGTAGAATCATCATTGGGCTAACAAAGCGTGCACCTGACCTGTGGGATTCGTCGCGTTTTTCAAGCTTTGGTTCTGGCTTTTGGTATATACTGAACAATAAGCGTTATCTCAGCCCGCCCACAGGCAGGTAAAGCAACCGTTTGTTTGCAAGATATGATCGGGAAAATCCTACAAGGAAAGAAATCAGAAATCAATGGTCCAATACACGAAACTATCGAGACGAGATATTCAAGAAATAGCCGGAAAATATGAACTAAAAGTAATCGATTATGAACCCATAGAACAAGGAGTAGGGAACACAAATATTTTAATCAAAACTAAAAATGGGAAGTACATTTTCACAATATTTGAGATCGAGCCAACCGAAGTAGCACATATGATTAAGGTGTTGCTTTTGTTGGAGAAACACAACTATCCAGCCCCGCGCCTAAAAACTATGGTTAGCGGGGAAGTGCTTACGAACTACCAAGAAAAGCCAGTACTGATCAAACCGTACATAGAAGGGCGAGTGGTAAATGAATTAGATGAAGGAAAAGTTCGTCAAGTGGGAGCAGCACTGGCTGGATTGCATGAAATACCAGTGCCGGACTATTTGCCGGATCAACACACGTATGTGGTGAAAAACTATCCCCAGGTCATGGAGCAAGAACTTGATCAGAATTACAAAGAGTGGGTGGGGGCAAGGTATGGAAAGCTAATGAAAAAGATACCATCCGGGTTGCCGGTAGGGTTGTGTCATGGTGATGTATTTTGCGACAACGTATTGTTTGAAGACGAGAAGATTAAAGCCATAATAGATTTTGAATCTGTATGTCGAATAGATAAGATGTTCGATCTGGGAATGGCGGCAGTGGGAGTAAGTACAGAAGGCACAAATGTGCCCCTCGCTAAAGTGAGAGCCTTGGTAAAAGGGTATCAAGAAATCAGATCAATCGAAGATGAGGAAAAAAATAGTCTTCAATCGTATATCGAATGTGCAGCCATTTTGACTTCTACATGGCGCTTTTGGAAGTACAAGATGGAAGAGCCAGCCAGTGAAAAGCCTAGAACACACATAAAAATGGTCAATATTGCGAAAAATGTTAGCGCAATACCAAGTGAAGAATTCATGAACGTCGTTTTCTCTTGAGTAAAAAAGCAAACTAACCCTAATTGCACCTGACTAGGCTGCGCCTCAGGGTAAGCGGCGCGATTTACGGCATTTGGTTATGAGCAAAATCGCGTCAGGGGTAAACCCGCCCCACAGGTGAATAAACCGTTAGGCGGACTTAGTAACCCATCTGATGCAATTGTTTTAGTGCCATGACGTATTGGAATACAAGGGCAATTTGCAATAGGAGGCAACAAGTAACAAGATGTTACAAGCTGTGGTCGTCAAAGCCATCGTCACATCTCTTCCATAAAAGAGGAGTGTATGAGTGTTACAATTAATATCGGAGCATTAATATGACGACATTTTCGGGATTTATGAAGCGGCATTATTCCTTTCGTTGGTTTTTGGATACATGGACTGTAAAACAGAAGTGGATGTACGTGGCTTTGTATGTGATCTTTTTTAAAATAGGCCTCATCCCAATCCTTGTCATTTCTGAAACGTTCGGTCTCTTGTCAGAGGGATCATTCTTGTCATTGGGAGTATTGATATCCCTTTTTGTTCTCTGGTTTGCAATCTATCAACCTGCTTTCAATTTCTTCATGGCCCGAAATGGTAATTGAGCCTGCGCGAGGATCCTTTCTAAAGTGGCGACGAAGTGACTTGTGATCAGGATTGAACAAACATCACAGCGGTATTTTGAAAAGATGTTCATTGGAGTCACATCCGGGTCTGCCTGTGATATTTCATGCGGTGCACAGGTAGCAGCGAACGCTGTCAAAGCAATTTGGCGATCACCTTGGCTCGGGTTTGCGGTGGTGTGGGGCAGCAAGCATGGCGGTCTCAGTCTTTGATGTGGCAGTGGTCACAAAACACTATCAGTTTGTGGATTGGGCAAGTACAATGGATTTGATGACACACAAGGTCAAGTGCCACCTAACAAAGCGTGCACACGGACGGGGCTAATGCGCCCCGAAAAACTAGCGTGGTTTTCCAAGTTTCGTACCATAATTATCAAGTAGCCTTGCAAACCCGCTCCGCCGGCAACGCCACCCGTTAGGTGGATTTGTTAAATCGAGGAAACACCGCACAATCTTATCATTGGAGAGATAAATGATAATGAAAAGGTTCTTCTCAGTTCTTCTTGTTATTGGTGGTGCAGCAGTTTTTGTCCTTGGGAGTCCATACTACTCTGTTTTCCCGACGAATCAGAATCAGACCTATTATGTTGTTCTCGCATTATTCTTCCTTATCCTCTCAGTCGCCCTCAAGAGAAGCAAATCACTTTCGCGCTTCTGGCCGTCCATATATTCGCTATTCATCGCATCGGCCGCATTGCTTTTTCTTAGCACAGGGATCCTGAACCTCCAACTCAGCACTTCAAATCCTTTGCAAGATATAGCCATTGATAAACTCTCGCAATTCCTGCATGTTGTGCCTGTCATCGTTGTACTGACTCTGCTTGCGAAGGACGATCTGAAATCCATCTTCATCGGAAAGGGAAGGCTGAGACAAGGGCTCACGTTTGGGCTGGTGTCTATTGCTGTCTTTGCACTGATTGCTCTTGCTATGCAGTCAAATTCAAGTGGTTTCTTTTCATCGCTCCCCTCCGCAATCCCTTGGCTACTATTATTCATTTTTACGAACGCGATCATGGAAGAGCTTTGGCTCAGGGCAATCTTCTTGAGGAAATATGAAACGGTGATTGGGAGGAATGCTGCAATCATTGTCACAGCCATGGTCTTTGGAGCTTCGCATGTCAATGCCACCTATGATTTCCCAGGCGGGGGATTCGTTTTCGGCATAGTGGTTTTCGGACTGGGTATTATTGGAGCGTTTTCGATGTTCAAGACCGACGGATTGATAGGTCCTGTTCTCTTCCATGCTGGCTACGACCTGCTTGTGATTGTTCCAATCCTTAACTCGTTGTAGGAAGTTGCAGTTCGATTCCAGCACCTAGGAGGAGTTTGGAAGGCACCGAGTGAATAGCTTCAAATGCTCCAGACCACCTAACCAGCGCATGAAGTCGATCCCTAATCGAGAGCTTTATTGTTGCCTGTTTTGGTTTTGTGGCGTTTCGGTTCACGGCTGGCCTCACTGCGAAACCCAGCGGCGCCTTATGCGCCATCCGTTAGGCTTGCAGCTAAGAGTAATTACATGCAAAAAATCAAGGATTAGTGAATGAATTCCACCCTATTCCAAAAGGCAATCGAAGCACGTAAAAGCACACGTACCTTTCAGAAAGAGCCGCTTAGCTCAATTGATTTAGGAAAAATATCGAGTTATCTAATTAGGTCTGAGAATCTGGTCGGACCTTTTGGCCATCAATTTGAATTTGAACTATTGATCGAACCTGAGGAACGAGAAGAAGATCAGATTGGCACCTATGGTTTTATCAAAAATCCACAGGGGTATATTCTCGGCAGTAGTATTATCGAAACGAAATCTCTTTTTGACTATGCCTTGTCCTTGAAAACATTGTCCTTTACCTGACTACCATCGATGTCGGCACATGTTGGCTGGGAGGGCGATTTCGAAAACAAGAAGCGATGAGTCATCTGTCTTTAGCAGAAAACGAGATTATCCCCGCTCTCACACCTGTTGGCTACCCACAAGAAAATCAACGTTTGAAAGAGCGAATTATTAGAACTGTTTTACAAGCAAGAAAGAGAAAACTTGAGGAACAATTATTCTTTTACAAAGAGTTTGGAAGACCGCTTGGAGATAGAGCAGAAGAGTTCCGGCAAGCGCTCCACTACGTTAGAATTGGTCCTTCAGCGCAAAACAAACAACCCTGGCGACTGGTTTTTGGCAGTGATTTATCACAAGTTCATTTTTATGTCACCAACCCCTTAGCGGATCATCCACTCTATATGTGTGAACCTCAATATTTAGATATTGGCATTGCCTATAATCATTTCAAAGCTGGTCTTGATGAAATTGATATCTTAGGGAACTTGATTATTGATGAGCCTGATATTGATATTCCTGATGGTTTTTTTTACATCACAAGCTGGTATAGGGAATAGAACCAGTGACTTACAGGCATGTGGCAAGCCTAACCCCGCGTCAACACTGACCTGCTGCGCAGCAGAGGACGGCGCGCAAAATACAAGCTTTGGCTCTAAATGAGCAGCATCAAAAGCTAAAACGCAGGCAGGTTACGCAACCGTTAGGCTGCCTAAATGTTCAAATTCCAGATTGATTGTTATCGGTTTTAAATTAACAATGTTCTCTAGTCCATGTACACCTAATTCTATTAGAAAGTGAGGGCTTATCCTATGACAGCAGTTGCAGTACACCACTTGTACAAATCCTACAACGGCGAGTCAGCGGTGAAGGATTTAACCTTTTCCGTCGCTCCTGGAGAGATCTTGGGGCTTATCGGGCCCAATGGTGCTGGTAAAAGCAGCACTGTAAAAATAGTTTTGGATTTCATGAAACCAGATTCTGGTGAAGTGGAGCTCTTCGGTCAGCCGATGAGGGAAGGCACCAAAAATCAAATTGGTTACCTGCCTGAAGAGAAGGGATTGTATAAGGATTTAACCGCCATTGACTGTATCCTCTACCTTGCCTCCTTAAAAGGAATGCATAAGGCAGCGGCAATAAAAAGGGCGGATGGATTGCTCGAGCAAACTGGTATGTTTGATAGTAAAAAGAAGAAAATCAAGCACATGAGTAAGGGTATGGGACAGATTATCCAGTTTATCGTCACCATCATCCACGACCCAGAACTGCTCATCATGGATGAACCCTTCGCCGGCCTTGATCCCGTAAATACTGAACTTATGAAGAATATGGTCGGCAAATTAAGGGATGAAGGCAAAGCCATTATTCTGAGCACGCACCAGATGAATCAAGTCGAGCAGCTTTGCGACCGGGTGCTGATGATAAATAATGGTGAAGAGGTTCTTTACGGTGATTTGAAGCAGATTAAATCGAGATTCAAAAAACACTCGGTGCAGGTGAGTGTTGATGGAGAATTCGGCGACCTGACTGGGGTGAATGAAAAACGCTTCAATAAAGAGGGTGTTGAATTGGTTCTGGCGGAAGACACATCCCCGCAGAGCGTCCTTGACCAATTACGGGGTCAAGGCTTAATCATTAACCGCTTTGAAATCACAACACCCTCCCTGCATAATATATTCCTGCATATGGCTGGAGGAAATCATGAATAAATCTTTTTTGATATTCAAACACGAATTTCTACGCAAGATCAAAAGCGTCGGTTTTATCATTCTGACCGTTAGCGTACCGCTAGCAGCCCTTTTGGGCATCGGGGTTTTTAAACTGGCAAAGACTTTATTCGAAGAACCGGAAGAAGTAGTATCGGCCATCGGATACGTTGACGAAGTCGGGATATTCGATAACCACACCAGTATGGGAGAAACCAGGCTGGTCCCTTTCCCATCGAGGCAGGCAGCCAACCAGGCTCTGGCCAAATGGGAGATTACGGAATATTTCGTCATCCCCGAGAATTACACCTCCTCCGGGATCATTCAACGATACACCCTTGATGAAGAAGCCAGTACCCCGGCATTAACCAGAGGCTTGATCTGGAGTTTCCTTACTGTCAACCTGCTGGATGAAAAGGTGGCGCCAGAAACAGTCGCCTTGATTGTTACGCCGCTGAACGTGGAATCCACTTGGGTCACCGAAGAGGGAGAAATCGCCCTTGAAGAAAGCAATCTTGCCAATATCATTATACCGGGTGTTTTCTCCCTGCTGCTGAGTCTGGCTCTCATGTTCGGCGTTACTTCCTTGATCAGCGGCTTAGGAGAGGAAAAGGAAAGCCACCTCATCGAAGTATTATTATCCTCGGTTTCCGTTCGTCAATTGCTCACGAGCAAAGTTTTAGCATTGGGTACCGCCGGATTGCTGCAAGTGCTGGTATGGTTGATCTCAGCGCCTCTGTTGTTAGATCTGGCCTCATCTTCTTTTGGCGATTTGATCCGTGGAATTGAGATACCCGCCAATTTCATTGCGCTGGGAGTTGTGTATTTTATTTTAGGCTATCTGCTGTTTGCCGTGCTCTCTATCGGTGTTGGCGCGATCAGCTCCAATGCAACCGAAGGAAACACGTTAGCTATGTTCTACACGATGACCAGCTTTATACCGCTCTGGTTTTCCGCATTACTTTTTAATTTCCCGGACAGCCCCGTATGGGTTGTGCTGACGATATTCCCCATCACCGCGCCTATTCAGACCATGTTGAGGTTAGGAATAACCGACATTCCACTATGGCAAATCTTAACCAACATTGGCGTTTTGGTTCTTTCCATCATCGGCGGACAATACTTCGCGATCAAGATTTTCAGGCTATACATGTTAATGTATGGAAAAAGACCGAGTTTAGGAGAGATTTATCGGAATCTAAAAAAAGTCTGATGTCTGTATCGCATATCGACATTCAAAGGTTCGCCAAAGACTCAACGTAGAAAAGAATCGCGCAGTGTTTTTTGCAGTTTATCGAGTTCATCAGAACGCTCAGAAGAAAATAAAGAGCCATATAAAAGGATTGATAGGGGACCAGCCTCTCAAGCAACAGATTGTTTAGAAGGCTATGTTGGGAAGTAAGCGGCAATTGTCCAATAATCAAGATATAGTGATCGTTATAAAAACTTTACCTTATCTAAATTTGATGATCTTTCCAAATAATCGTTTTAAACCAAGCAGCATAAGCATAATTGCAGGTGATTGTGCTACGCACAGAGGATGCGCGGCGCGAATTACTCACGATTGTTATGGTTTACAATTCTTCCGGAACAAAAACGCACAGCGCCTGAATAAACCGTTAGGCGCAAAGGAATAAAACGTTGAAACAACTAAACAAATACCAGAAAATGGGATGGATAGCAGTCGGTTTTTCTATTATTATTACCAGTTTGTGGGCATTTTGGGGAGCGAGCGAGACATTTCATGAAGGTTGGTATTATGAATCATTCATGATGAATATTGGCTTGGCGATAATTCAATATTTAAGCCCAATGCTTATCTTTATGGGTGTGGGTATCATTTCAATTTATTGGCATCGAGTAGGTGGAGTTATTCACGTCGTAGTTGCATTATTAGCTGCTTGGTTCTTTAACATATTTACAAACACGGTTATCATTCTCATCATTATGCCATTGATTGGGATAGGTGTTTTTTATTGGTATGGAATCCCGCCTCCACGAAAAATAGCGGCTCGATGGATGATAGGCTTGCCCATATTGGTGGCCCTTGTTGCTGGTTTCGTTCCCGCTTATCGGGTATCTCAGCGTATCGATGATAGAAATCTTGATGCACAATTAGTGTATGGAAACGAAATAGCTCTTACGTGGGCACCAAGTGGTCCGGGCTGGCCGCGGGAAGGGGTGAATTGGTATGAAGCAATTCAGGTATGCCAATTGCTAAATCAAGATGGAAAAACCGTTGCGTCTGAGCCACAAAATATCTGGCGGTTACCAACAGTAGATGAAGCTGTTCGGTCAATGGCTCTTCATGGGGAAAACAGTCGCGGTGTATGGGATGATAAAAATGCGAAAGCCGTATATGAAAAAAGGCCAGATAAAGAGTTTCCCCTTTGGGACATCTATTCTCAAATAATTTATTGGTGGACTGCAACAGAAGTGGATCAAAATAATGCTTATATCATTGTTTATGATGGAAAAATATGGTCAAGGGCAAAACAACTGGATATGGGATATTTAGGATTTCGGTGTGTGAAGTAGATAAGCAAGAACAAAAATTGTTAGAGACAGTTAGAGTAAAAACTATCGAGTAAAAATTTTGTGCCTAACCCCACTTGCACGCAGATCGGGCTTCGCCCGATGATAAGCGGCGCGAATTTTCATGATTGATTACGAGCAAAGGTGTTCTGGTGCTGAAAACGCCCGGCTGGTGAAGCCCACGTTGCGCAGCACGAAACCAGCAAAAATATTATTTGCAAGGAGTATATTGATGACACGGAAAGATAAGTTAATTGAGAGACTGGTCAAAACACCGGAAAAGATTACAGAAAATGAATTTAAGGAATTCGATGAATTATTTGATGACAAAGAATTTAGCTTCAAAGATATGCGTCCAATCTTGTTAAGAATATTTGATATGAATAGTGGGACAATATTAAATCGATCTGATGCGAGTTGGGGGTTTCTTGGAAAGCTTAATAAGCGGAGTCGCAAGAAGAGAAACAAATTATTTTGGAAAAAAATACAAAGTGGGAAATTCTCTAAAATAATTCTTGCAGAAGGCGATTCTTGGTTTGAGTATCCGATATTTGTGAAGGACATTGTTGACTATTTAAATAAGAGCAAAAAGGAATATGCAATCTTTAGTCAAGCATATGGCGGTGATTGGCTATCAAATATACTGTATGAGCATGAGTATATAGAAAAATTATCTCTGCTCAAACCAGATGTCTTCTTAATAAGCGGCGGTGGAAATGATTTAGTGGGAGATAAGCGTTTAGCACAATTAGTTCATAAAAGAAATAATGTGAATATTGATCCGAACAATAAGTTACAAACAATAGAAGAGAAAATGGAATTTGCTAACAAGTGTTTCAACGTTGAATTTTTTGGCTTGCTAAAATTATTTGAGCTACAATATAGACTTCTTTTTAGGAGTATAGAGGAAAGCCAGGGTTCAGAAAAATTTAAAAACCTCCGAATAATTACTCAAGGTTATGATTTTGCTATACCGAGTTCGAAAAAGGGAACTAATATTTTTCAGTTTGTTACCAACATTTCAATTAATAATGGAAAATGGCTAAAGACCCCCCTTATGCTTCGGGGTTATCATAAAAGTGACGAACAAAGAAGTATTGCTGTAGGAATGATAGTTCATTTGAATGAAATGTTGATTCGTGTTGGAAAGAAATATAAGAATGTTTATCATATAGACAGCAGAGGCTCAGTAAGTTCTGAAACTGGATGGTATAACGAACTCCACCCAAATTCACAAGAATTTGGAAAAATAGCAAGAGCTTTTGAAGAATGCATTGAAAATGAGTCAAAGGATAGAAGGATTTTCATACCAGCTTAGGAAATAGCAACAAAAATTGCTATTGAGTAGCTGCACAACCCCGCATGAACACTGACTCGCCTCCGGCTGTGGTAAGCGGCGAGTAAAATGCGAATTTTGGCTATTCAATAATGGTATCATGCTTAGTCGGCTCGTAGGTTACGCAGCCGTTAGCCCGAAAATATACTTCAAAAAAAAATACAAATTAGCAAACAAAATTTATAAAAATGGTCAAGAAAAACCAATTTTCGATTTGGAAACTATTGAATTTTCCTGCTCAAGTTCTATATGCAATTGGATTAGGTCCCATCTATGGCCGTTTGGTTTTATTGTTGACAACAACGGGTCGAAAGTCAGGAAAATAAAGAGTCACACCTTTGCAAGATGAAGAAATTAATGGAGATATCTATATCACATCTGCTCGTGGAACAAAAACAGATTGGTATCGAAATATAGTAGCGAATCAACAAGTAAGTGTACGATTAAAATCTCGAAAAATTGAATGAAATGGAGAGCCAATTATTGATGTTAATAGCAACGCTGACTATCTAGAAGTTCGATTGAAAAACCATCCAAGAATGATGAAAGCACTACTAAAAAGAGAAAGATATTCGGAAAACCCAACGCGAGAAAAGTTAGAGAAATATGCTAAAAATCGAGCAATGGTCATAATTAAAGAGAGTAGAGGGATATGAAACCCACAAATACACTCACAACCCTTTTTAGTCACAACTTATGGGCTAATCTGCGTTTGCTTGAACGATGCGCTGAATTGAATACCAAACAACTGAATTCCACAATCTCTGGAACATTTGGGTCAATCCGTGAGACTTTGCAGCACATTGTTTATGCAGAACAATCATATTTTTCGCGCATCAGCACTGGAGAACCACATCATCGTCCAGATGATGCACCGCCAATTACGTTAGATGAAATGGTGGAATCTGTGCGAAAGACGGGAGTTGGTTTCATTGAATGGGCACCAAAAATTCAAGCCGACGACACGGTGCTACTCAACTGGGAAGGCACACCACGTGAAGTATCAAAAACCATCATTCTCACCCAGGTGATCAACCACGCCACTGAACACCGCGCCCAGATCATGGCGATTTTGACACAAATAGGAGTACAACCACCTGATTTGGATAGCTGGTCATATTTTGATGAACTGGAAAAATAGTGTTGATCGGAATTCTGTTAGTAAATGAAAATGCTGCCCAACCCATCATGCACCTGACCTGCATATGGCAGGAGTGTGAGCGGCGCAAAATTGCAACCACAAATTCTGGTTTACAATTGTTGGAGAGCTAAATCGCTCAGCAGGTGAATAAATCGTTGGGCGCACAATGAATGAAGTCTAATCTTCAATCGAAGCGATATCAAATGTCTATGAAACAAGTGAATCCTAAAAACTTACTTTGGATATCGTTTTTTCGAGTTATAAGTTCACTCCTTGTTGGCGGGCTATTCTATTTGATTTGGCTCGCAACATTCTTATTCACATCACCCAAGAATACATTAATCGAGGGCTTCCTATGGATAATAGCTCCTATAATTACCGGAATAGGGTTTACTACCGGAGTTTTTTATCTTAATCGCTTAGTGAATGCGAATGATGGCCAATTTCTACATATCCTGATTTGGCCTCTTACTGGATGTATTTTAGGAGCACTTATTGTTTATTCTTTTGGTCCTATGTTGATAGTTTTTTCAATGCTCGCTTTAGGCACTTTGAGCATATTGATAAGAGAATTTTTGAGATAAATCATAGTGGCAAAAGTTGGTAGAAATGTATAAACATTTTGCTCATTCCGAGAAATCAGCTCAGGAATAGGTAAAGCTGTGTGCCCAACCCCACCTGCGGCGAGGGCCAGCGGCGCGCAAAAATTAAACATTGGCTCTGAAGGAGCAGCGTCAGGAGCCAAAACGCAGGCAGGTTACGCCATTGTTAGGCTGCAAAAGATTAAAAAGAGAGGTTAAAGATGCAAGGGACAAAAAGCTACCCAAATCTTTCACCGGCGTTGTGTATTTTAGTTGCGATTGGGGTTGCGCTAAGTTATTTAGCCCTGAATGATATTTATCATGCGATAGAATCGAATCTAGAAACAGAATGGTGGATTGTAAGAAATTTTTTTTTGATGGTGGGGTGCTTGGTTGTGTCAACATCATTAATATCGATCAAGTTGTTTAATTATAGGTGCGTAAATTTCTTTGCTCCCAATAATAGTCAAACTATCAAATTGATAAAACGAAGGAGTCTATAAATGTCCTTATCATCTGGAATTCCTATTGGAGTTTTGATAACAATAGTGGGGGGTATTCTATTTTACACCACCAAACACAAAAAAATAGCAAAGATCATCTTCGGGATCGGTATAGGGGTTTCCTTGTTGGCAATAGGAATAATCGTGTTAGCTGTGAATTCGTCAATGTGAGGTATCCAAAGAGCAATGGAGCAGGCATTGGTATGGAAATATTTACCTATATACGATTAGTTCCCACGCTAAAGCTGCTTCTGTGTGCAAGCAGGCAATGTTGTAATGCTTGTAAACCCAGGAAAAGAAAATTCGTTTGAAGAGTTTTTATTATTCATGTATCGCGAGGTATTATTAACCTGCAATGCAGTTTTTGGAGATCGGCAAAATGAAATTGCGAGTCCAATAAAGATACAACCCAACCCTTTATGCAGCCGGCCGTGCCGCGCACGGAGGGTACAAGTCACATAATATGCAAGAGTTTAGTCGTGGTGAAATAATCAGGCGCTGGAAAGGCAACGGGTGAGTTACGCAAACCGTTAGGCAGTTTAGTTTCTTAAAAAAGATAACTTATGAATGATTGGCGAAAGCAATTAAAATATGATCCTCTGCCAATGCTTCTTTCGTATGAAAATAAGGCAATACAATATTTAACAAAGCGCGATTTGTTGGGGGAGCAAGTTGGTTCTGTTCACCAGTTATGGGTACTACCAGAAGCTCAGAGAATTCTTAAAAAACAGCAAGCCGATGGGTCCTGGTCACGCCCAGGTGCGCAAAAACATACCGCTATCAATCACAGCTTGATAGAGACATGGAGACAATTCCGATTCTTGGTTGAAAAATATGAGTTCACAAGGGAGAATCCCCAGGCGGAAAAAGCAGCTGAATATCTTTTTTCGTGCCAAACTGAGGATGGGGATATTCGCGGTATGTTAGCAAACCAATATGCAACATACTACACCGGAGCGATTATGGCCCTGCTCATCAAGGCGGGTTACACCAATGATGCTCGTATCGAAAAAGGCTTTGACTGGTTACTCTCAATCCGGCAAGATGATTGGGGATGGACCATCCCTTTAATAACACACAGGTTTGATCAAGCAACCCAGTATCGCTTAACCAGCGAATTCGCAAAACCGGTTGAGCCTGATCTATCCAAACCCTTTTCCCACAATTGGACAGGTATGGTGCTTCGGGCTTTTGCTGTTCACGAAAAATATCAGAAATCTGAAGCAGCCAGAGTAGCGGCAAACCTATTGAAATCAAGATTCTTTAAAAAGGATTTTTATTCATCTTACCAAAACGCGAGTTACTGGGTAAGATTTGAATATCCTTTTTGGTGGAATAATCTGGTGGCCGCACTTGATTCTATATCCTTGATCGGGGTTTCTCAGGATGATGAACATATTAATCAAGCGATGAAATGGTTAGTTGACCATCAAGAAGAAAATGGTTTGTGGAAAGTGACATATGCTAAGGCAGAAGGGAAAGAAACTGAAAAAATTAAAGAAAAGAGGTTATGGGTAACCCTGGCGATTTGTCGAGTATTCATAAGGCTAGCTGCTTAAGCAGCCCAAATCAAGCAGCGGGCGAATGGACATAGCCCGAGGGTATGCACCGCGAAAAATAAATTTTTCGACCTGGAGAGAACCTGGTTAAATGCCCGTCCGCCGGTAACGCAAACTGTTGTGCGGCTGGATAAAGAAAGAGAATGGAAAAACAATACCATCTAAATATAGAGAAATACAGTTTACAGAAATTCAAGAATAATCTTAAATCGCGAGATATGATTCCAAGTCGGGCAAGTTTGAAAGATGAATTGGATGAGCGATTCAAGAAACTAGAAATCAATGGCATATCAAACCTAAAAGAACTAATTGATACATTAAAAACGAAACCTAAAATCGAACTCTTTTCAAACGAAACAGGATTGACGACAGAATACCTGACACTCTTAAAACGAGAAGCAAAAAGTTATCTTCCCAATCCTGTTAGATTAGATAAGTTCCCTGGAATACCAACAAAATATGTAGAGCGATTAGAAGCTGAAGGAATAAATAATTCTAGACAGTTATTTAATGAAGCCAAAGACAGAATTGAAAGAGAACGATTATCGCAAAGAACAGAAATTCCAATTGAAATAGTGAATGAGCTCGTATGTTTATCGGATTTGGCTAGAGCATATGGAGTCGGGCCAGTATTTGCGCGAATCATATATGATGTTGGTATCAAATCAATCAAAGAGTTTGTTGAGAATTCAGCAGAAGAATTTATAAGGATATATGAGAAAAGAGAGCAGAAGAAAGCAGATTTTGGAGTCAATGAGATTCAGTTTAGTCTAAAGTTGGCAAAAGAATTAGACATCGCTGTCGAAATATAAAGAAATTGAGCTGAAAGAAAAGCCTATAGCTGCACAACCCCGTGCAGAGCGGGTTCGCTTTTAGCTGTAGGAATCTGCGCGTTTTGGGCAAAGAATGGCTATAATCAAATTATCAATATGAGTTAAGACGGCTCGCAGCTTACGCAACCCGTTATCATGACATACCGCATATCATATTATTATGACTCAATCCCGCTTCCATTCGCTGTCTGAGGTTGAAAGTACGCTGAGATTTCAACGTCCGGACTTGGTTGATCTGGTGCTTGAAATCAGGAGCATCGTGATGACAGTGAACCCATCGGCCACAGAACGCATCAGCTCAGGCGGGCTCACCTACTACGATGCCGATAAAGGGGGTACCATAAAAGGTGGTATCTGCTTCGTTGACATCCGAGATGATCATGTGCGGTTACGTTTCGGACTCGGCGCGTTGCTCGACGATCCAAAGTCTTTGCTTACGGGAGATCGCCTCTATATGCGGCACATGGACATTTCGTCATTTGACGACGCCCCATGGACCGATATTGAGGCATTGATCCAAGCATCAGCCAACTTGGGCAGTTCAGAACTTAACAGCTGATGGACAAGTGTATTACTTATGTCTGTCAGCCTAAAATCCGCTGCAATGGACCTGGCCTGTGGCCAGACCACTGAGCTTAGGCGTTATATTGCAAGTGAAAGCCGTGAAAATAGACAAAATAAGCATTGTGTTTGATTGAATGCAAAAAAGACTAATTTAGTGGACCTTATTTTATCCAACTCAAAATGCTAATCAGTTACTAGTGAACGTATCTCTATCTTGGAGAGAATGAGTTCACTAAATTATGGGGGTTTATGAACTTTGTTGAACCAATCCGCGATCGAAAGAAAATAGCACAAATCAAAAACATCTTGCGAGGTCAAGGACGCTATCGAGATCTGTTTCTATTTGTTGTGGGAATCAACATGGCACTGCGCATTTCTGATCTCCTTCAATTGAAAGTCAATCACTTTCTGGATGACAAAGGACGCATCAAAAGCCGATTATGGATCAAAGAACACAAGTGTGGCTGAGTGCTGTATTTGCCAAGCAAACGTGGAAAAAAACAAAAGAGGAAAGATGCGTGGTATGGTAAAATTAGCTCTTCAATGGATACACTAGCCTCACAAAATTCTCCAGCCCCACCACGAGTTTTCAAGACCTTGGTGGCAGGTTTTGATGTCATTGCTAACCATATCGAGCTGCTTATTTTTTCTATTTGCATTGACTTGATCCTATGGTTGGCCCCTCATTTAAGCTTGAAGCCAATAATTGAGAATTGGCTGGCAATAACTTTTCAAATGATCCTTGATGAGCCTGATATGGCTGAAATGGGTGAAGCGGCTCGTGAAATATGGCTTGTTATAGCCGAACAATTCAACCTTTTGGTAACATTGCGTTCTTACCCAGTAGGTATCCCCAGTTTGATGGCTTCAGGTTTGCCGTCGGTGGTCCCATATGGAATTCCCGAGTGGATCCAACTTAATTCTGGGGGCATGGCAATCCTGATCTATCTGCTGCTTTCAATGATTGGGTTGGTGATGGGGACCTTGTTTTATATTATTGTGAGTGACATTACTCTGAATGCTGGCATCCAATGGGGCAGAGTATTCTCGACCTGGCCTCGGGCAAGTGTTCAGGTTTTCTTGTTAGCGTTGATGTGGATTGCTTTGATCCTAGGGATAAGTGTTCCTGCAATCTGTGGTTTATCGATTGCGGTACTATTTGGTATTTCACCTGATTTGTTATTGATATTTATCCTAGGAACTTTGGTAATGTGGCTGGCATTTCCATTGTTATTTTCAGCGCATGGTATTTTTGTTTTGCAGCACAATGCCTGGATTTCGGTAAAAAAGAGTGTACGTATTACTAAAATGACACTGCCAACAACGATGACATTTGTCATGCTGATTGTGTTGGTAAGTCAAGGATTAGATATTTTATGGCGAGTTGCTCCTGAGGATTCTTGGCTGATGCTCATTGGCATCGCCGGCCATTCGTTTATTGCTGCGGGGTTGTTAGCTTCAAGTTTTATCTACTATCGAGAATCAAATCTTTGGGTAGAGCATATTCAAGAGCTATTTGCCGAGAAAGAATTAAAAACTAAGAAAGCAGCATAAACTACATTGCGATCAAAAATAGAAGTGAAGACCGTGCGCGTGCGCTTGATTGCATACCTGATTTGGATATGATTGGAGACGTTGATGACAAAAAAGAAGAACTCGAACAGCTATGATGCTAATGATATTCAGGTACTAGAAGGGTTAGAGGCCGTTCGACGGCGACCCGGTATGTATGTAGGTGGTACAGACATCCGTGCTTTGCATCACCTGGTTTACGAGGTTGTTGATAATTCAATAGATGAAGCTTTAGCCGGTTATTGTGACGATATCGAAATTACGATCCATGTTGATAGCAGCGTGACCGTAGCAGATAATGGTCGCGGCATTCCTGTTGATATTCATTCGGATACTAAGAAATCGGCTTTAGAAATTGTTATGACCGTATTGCACGCTGGGGGCAAATTTGACAGCAACAGCTATAAAGTCTCTGGTGGATTGCACGGTGTTGGTTTGTCGGCTGTTAATGCGCTTTCAGAATGGTTTGTGATTGAAGTTAAGCGTGACGGTAAAATTCATTCCCAGCGTTATGAGCGTGGTATACCGGTTACAAAGCTAAAAGTGGTTGGTAAAGTATCACCCAGTGATACCGGGACGTCACAAACGTTTAAATTTGACGATACGATTTTCGTGGGTGAGTTTGACTACAGCTTCAGCACTTTATTGCAGCGTTTCCGCGAAATGGCCTTTGTGACGCGCGGTGTTAACATTCGTTTTAAAGATGAGCGTGTCGACAAGGAGATGGCATTTTATTTCGAAGGGGGTATCGCTTCTTTTGTACGCTACCTCAACCGTAATCGCAAAGGGCTGCACAAGGTGGTCTCGATCGAAAAAGAAATCGATGCAATCACCATTGATGTCGCTTTTCAGTACACAGACGCATACTCTGAATCGGTGTATGCTTTTGCAAATACGATAAATACCATTGATGGTGGTACACATCTAACAGGATTGCGCTCGGCAATAACAAGAACCATTAATGATTATGCTCGTAAGACGAAATTACTCAAGGATGCTGATCCCAACTTCAAGGGCGATGATACCCGTGAAGGTTTAACTGCTATTGTGAGCATTAAACACCCCGATCCTCAATTCGAGAGTCAGACCAAAGTCAAATTGATGAACCCAGAGGTACAAACGGTCACCCAGCAGGTTGTCGGGGATGCTTTTACTATGTTTGTGGAGCAAAACCCGCGCGAAGGAAAAGCTATTGTTCAGAAGTGCTTGACCTCTGCGCGAGCTCGTATGGCGGCTCGCCAAGCACGAGATTTAGTGATACGCAAATCGGCGCTTGAAAGCTTAACTTTGCCGGGAAAGCTTGCTGATTGCTCCGAGCGAGATTCGGAAAAAACCGAGTTGTATATAGTTGAGGGTGATTCGGCGGGTGGTTCGGCAAAGCAAGGTCGTGATCGTCACTTCCAGGCGATATTGCCTTTAAGGGGAAAAATCTTAAATACCGAGCGCGCGCGCTTGAATAAAATTCTTGCAAATAAAGAAGTTCGGGCCCTAATTTCAGCATTGGGCACGGGCATTGGCGAAAATTTCAGCCTAGATGGATTGCGCTACGGTCGTATCATCATCATGACAGATGCCGATGTTGATGGCGCGCATATCCGCACCCTTTTGTTAACTTTCTTTTTCCGTTATATGCAGCCGTTGATTGACGCTGGTCATATGTATATCGCTCAACCTCCACTGTATAAAATCAGCTATCGAAAAACAAGTCAATACGCTTATTCGGATGCGGAGAAAGATGCGATTATTGCTGATATGGGCGTGGACGCTGAACGGGTTTCACTTTCTCGTTACAAAGGTTTGGGTGAAATGAACCCTCAACAATTATGGGACACAACTATGGACCCAGAAACGCGCACACTATTACAAGTGACTATTGAGGATGCCGCTGAAGCTGATCGAACATTCAATATGCTGATGGGTGCAGCCGTACCGCCACGGCGCAGATTTATTCAAACGCATGCACGCGAAGTCCGAAATTTGGATATTTAAAGTAAATTTCTTTGTGCATCAAACCATTATTCATATTAATCGCCGTCTTCGCATAAAATGATGGCGATTTTTGTGCCCAAATCGCTTGAATAATAATTTTTCTATTGGGATGGTGAGCTATTTTGCATGATAACTTTAAGGTGCCTCGGAATGAAAGAATGATGATTGCAAGTTGCCAAATGATAGTTAGCTAGTTAGAATAGAACCCACAAGAAGTATTATTTTTTTAGATGATGAACTTAATCTATGACACTTGAGCGCGGCGCATTGCTTTACGGCCGATATCTTATATTAGAAATCCTTGGTCAAGGAGGCATGGGGGCAATTTATCGCGCTAAAGATGAAAATCTAGGCCTTGAAGTCGCAGTAAAAGAGAATCTGTTTACGACTGAGGAATATGCTCGCCAATTCCGGTTGGAGGCTACGATCCTAGCAAGCTTGCGTCAGGCCAATTTGCCGCGGGTCACCAACCACTTTGTGATTGATGATCAGGGTCAATATTTAGTGATGGATTATATTGAGGGGGAAGATTTAAGAGAACGCATGGATCAAATATTTGTAATTCCAGAAGATGAAGTGCTGAGAATCGGTGGTGAGATTTGTGATGCTCTAACCTATATGCACAGCCAGAGCCCTCCGGTTTTGCACCGAGATATCAAACCAGGCAATGTTAAGATTACATCAAGCGGGCAAGTATATCTTGTTGATTTTGGATTAGCAAAATTTGCTTACAGTGGTCAGCGCACAACTACGGGCGCACGCGCCATGACTCCCGGATATTCTCCACCGGAGCAATATGGCGGAGCACGCACAGATAATCGTTCCGATATTTATTCACTGGGGGCAACACTCTATGCTGCTCTAACCGGCACAGTTCCAGAAGATAGTCTAGCTCGTACCATGCAGCAAATTGAATTGACTCCACTTCGGAAGCTTAATGCGCAAGTATCGCGAAAAACGGCTGAAGCCATAGAAAAAGCTCTAGAAGCCTACCCAAAAGATCGTTATCAAAATGCCGAAGCCTTTAAACAGGCGATGCTAAATGATAGCGATAGTGAGAATCACAAGGATGCTGCGCAGCCCGTATCCATGATGGAACGAGGTTCGAAACCTTCGAACTCCAATGTGGATCGCGATGCGCGAGAAATCCATCGTGAAGGCGCGTTTTCTATCAGCACTCAGCTTGCTGAAAATGATTTCACCCTAACTGCTAAGCCGCGCCCTACAAAAAAAAGAGGCTGTCTTCCATTCTTGATCGTATTATTAATGATTATATTAGTTGGAGGAGGGATTCTGTATATTGCCAGACCTGCTCTTTTCCAACAGTTATCAGATTCCGCGTCGTCTTTTGTTACCGAAATATTGTCCGGTGGAAAGGAAAACTCACAGAATACCGCAATTACTACGCTGAAAGTTGTCCCAGCAGATAATGCAGTACTTCTCATCACTGAAACCTTCTTAGCCTCTAATTATACGCCCATACCAACATTTACAGCAACTGCTAGTGAAACACCCACCGCTACGGTAACAGAAAAAGCTACCATAACACCGACTCCACTGGCAACTGCCTTTGGTGGAGGACAGGGCCAAATTGCCTTTGCTTCGGATCGAACAGGCCTATCTCAGATTTGGTTGGTTAATGTAGATGGTTCAGAATTGCAACAATTAACCCATGCTCACCGTGGGGCTTGCCAGCCGAGCTGGTCTCCAGATGGTGCACGGTTAGTTTATATTTCGCCGTGCAAGGAGAACCAGGAAATTTATACCAACACTAATTTATTTATTATTGATGTGGATGGCAGCGAACCCATCGAGCTGCCTACAATAAGCAGCGGTGATTTTGACCCAGCCTGGTCGCCTGATGGTCGTTATATAGCTTTTACATCTATACAGACGAATGGTCGTGCACAAATCTATTTGATGGAGTTAGCTACACAAAAAGTGCAGCGCCTGTCCGAAAAATATTTCGTGGATATTAATCCGAGCTGGTCGTCTGATAGCACACGGCTGGTATTTATCAGCTCGCGAAATGGTCCGCACCAAATTTGGACCATGGATTTTGATGGCAGTAATCAGCTTCGATTTTCGACAAGCGGGGACAAGAAGAATACGCATCCTGTTTGGGCATACGATGGAAAAGAAGTACTCTTTACGCAAAGTATTGTAGGAGGCGTCCCGCAATTGATGGCAGCTTATTTTCCGACTGGCGCAATGCAAGAATATAGAGTGTACTCGCAAGCTGGTGTAACCCCCATGCGTGAGGCCAGTTACTCTCCTGATGCTACCTGGATGGCTTTTGAGAGCTGGCCCGATGGTACTCAGCATGATATTTATACTATGCGGGCCAATGGTGATGAGCTTAAGCAGTTGACGTTTGATGCAGGTAAGGATTTTGATGCAGTATGGCGGCCAATAGCACCGTAATTATTCTGGCAAACCGTGCACCTCAGATAAATTTTGGTGACCTCTACTGGTTCATAGTTGTGAGCAAGTGCTGCCCTAAAAATAGTGTATATTTGTCAAGATAATGTCTTGCGGCAAATTGAGCTGATACCATGTTTTGTTGGTATAATGCAATACATTGATTTTTGGAGAACTATGGCAGATGTCATAGTTAGAAGGAGATAACGATGAATAAGCAAAGGATAATTTATATAGCCTTAATGGTGGCACTATTGCTCTCTACAGGTGTATTTCAGCAGACATTGGCTGCTGAAGATCAAAGTGCTGCTATGCAGACTGCGGAGAGTATTCTTAGTATCATTAACAAGACGAATGAAGCTATTACGGTCACACTTACATCGAAAGATGGAGCGCCATTTAATAAAGTCATCAAAATTCCTGCGTACAGCAACGATGATAGTGAACTTGAAGATGCTGTATACCGGTATGAGTTTCCGTACTGCGATGATATTATGGATGGTGATATTACGCTGGACGGAAAAGATATTGAGATGATCATTTATCCATGCGCGCACCAACCAACTAAGTTTATTATTAGCAATCACTTGAGTGAGGTTGTTAGCCTTGAACTTCTCTATGGATATGAAGAATATGTCTTTGAAATAGAGCTAGGAAAAAACAAGGTCGAAGTTTTTTCGGGTAACTATGTATTACAATTACGATGCTTGCGATACGGACATTTCAGGCGATGTGTTCATAAGGAAGAACGGACTACAAGCCTTATCTTGCACAGCTGTGAGTGGTTTACTGATCCTGCCCGCATTTATGGACCGCTCAACCCTACAAAGTATAAGCTGATCAACCATGCATCTTTCCCGATAATATTAACATTGATTGGACCGGAAAATTACCTGGTAACCGTTAACCCTGGTGTCAATAGGGTGAAATTGGTGTCTGGCAATTACCGTTATAGCTATTTCCTAGACTATCAGCTGGACTTCAGGTTCAATGTATGTGCCAGTTAATGGCACGGGTGGGCTGACGCTCAAGCCGGCCTATGTTATGAGTAATGGCTTAGAAGATGGAGATGATTCTGAGTAAAGGTGCCAGACATTGCCTATACAACTTAAAATATCTTTCAGGCCGCTGCGATAATAGCACAGCGGCCTGATGATTTAAATGGACTTGAAGTTGTCAGACAATTGACAACTAGTGCAAGATTTGTTAAACTAGCAGTTGTCTGACAACTTCATTGAGCCACCTAGGAATTTTCCATGACCACACTTCTTGTTCGTAATGCGAAAATTTTAGTAACTATGGACGGCCATCGCCGGGAAATTGAGGGCGGCGGTCTTTTTATTCGAGATGGCTTTATTGAACATGTTGGATTCACTTCGGATTTGCCCACCCGTGCTGATGAAGTGCTTGATTTAAAGGGTCATATAGTGCTCCCTGGGTTGATCAACACACATCATCACTTTTATCAAACCCTTACTCGCGCTGTTCCAGCTGGGCAAGATGCCAATCTCTTTAATTGGCTGAACACGCATTATCCCATTTGGGCGAGGATGCTGCCAGAAGATATTTACATATCGACACAGACAGCGCTAGCGGAATTAGCACTCTCTGGCTGTACTACTGCATCTGATCATCTCTACCTCTTTCCAAATGGCAGCAAACTGGATGATGAGATTGCTGCGGCCATCGAAATCGGGATGCGCATGCACGCATCGCGCGGTTCGATGAGCTTGGGCGAATCGCAAGGTGGACTGCCTCCTGACTCCGTTGTTGACACAGAAGAGCAGATCCTTAAAGATTCCCAGCGCTTGATTGAGCAGTATCACGATCCTAATCCTGGCTCAATGACCCAGATCGTGCTAGCTCCGTGTTCTCCCTTCAGCGTAACCACGGAATTGATGAAACAATCGGCAATTTTAGCGCGTGAATACGGAGTGCAATTGCACACTCATCTTGCTGAAACCGAAGATGAGGAGCAATTCTGTCTGGAAATGTTTGGACATCGCCCAGTTGGATATATGCAGGAAATTGGCTGGGTTGACGATGATGTTTGGTTTGCGCACTCAGTATATGTCAATCAGGAAGAAATAAACCTGTACGCGCAAACAGGCTGCGGCGTGGCTCACTGCCCATCGTCGAATATGCGGTTGGCTTCAGGCATAGCCCCGATCAAGGAACTAATCGCCGCCGGTGTGAAGGTCGGACTGGGTGTAGACGGTTCCGCTTCCAATGATGGATCGCATCTGCTCGGTGAAGCGCGGCAAGCGATGTTATTGGCGCGTGTCAAAGAAGGGATCACTGGTTTTTCGAAATCGAACGACCGCACTCGCAAGCTGATGACAGCTAGAGAATCGCTAAACCTAGCCACACGCGGTGGTGCAGCTGTTTTGGGGCGTTCTGATATTGGCTCTCTCGAAGTGGGCAAATGTGCTGACTTTTTCGCCATAAGATTGAACAGCATAGACTACGCAGGCGCTTTACACGATCCCGTGGCAGCAACCATTTTTACCCAACCTGTTAAGGTGGATTATACCGTTGTCGGCGGCAAATTCATCGTAAAAGAAAGGCAGCTTGTCACCGTTGATGAAGGCAAGTTGATCGAGAAACATAATAAAGCTGCTAAACGATTATTGAGTACTTTATAAGCAGGATATTTGAAAGTGGTTGATACCTTTTTCGAGCTAATATGCCGTACATGATGTAAATCGTGCCAGGTGCCAGATAATTGGGAGCAAAATTAGCGATCAATTTGGTTCGGCACATAAATAAAAATTTATCTGCACTCACGATATATTATTGGGAACCATGTCTGGCACATGGATGTGGGCACAATTGAAATACAATTGATGCGTGCTACGCAAGTTTGTTAGGAAAAACGAAGATGACCGTATCTATTGCCTCTACAAAAAACCTCGTTGACGTTGCCATGGGGCGCGAACCCGCCGACCTTGTTATTCGAAATGGGCGTTGGGTGAGTGTGCAGTCAGGCGAGATCATCCCCAACATCGATGTGGCTATTAAAGATGACCGGATTGCTTTTGTTGGGTCAGATGCCTCGCACACAATTAACGATCAAACCCAGATTATTGATGCGAATGACCGCCACCTGGTTCCAGGTTTGTTGGATGCCCATATGCACGTCGAATCAGGCATGATTACGGTAACAGAATTTGTACGCGCAGTAGCGCGCCGCGGAACTACGGGAATGTTTATTGACCCACATGAAATTGCCAATGTATTTGGATTAGAAGGCGTACGTTTAATGGTTGATGAAGCCGCAGAGCAGCCCATTCATGTTTGGGTGCAAATGCCCTCGTGTGTGCCCTCTGCACCCGGCTTAGAGACTTCTGGATCGTCCATTAAGCCTCAAGAAGTGGCTGAGGCAATGACCTGGCATGGCATTATCGGGTTGGGCGAAGTAATGAATTTCCCCAGCATCATTGATGGTGACGAGGAAATGCATGCTGAGCTAACTGAAACACGCTTAGCAGGTAAAGTAATTGGTGGGCACTATGCATCTCCTGATCTTGGTTTGCCTTTCCACGGATATGTGGCTGGTGGTCCTGAAGACGATCATGAAGGCACTCGCATAGAAGATGCCGTTGCGCGCGTGCGCCAGGGGATGAAGGTCATGATGCGCATGGGTTCAGCTTGGCACGACGTTGCGGAGCAGGTGCGCGCGGTCACTGAGTTGGATCTTGACCCGCGGCATTTCATTCTTTGCACAGATGATTCACACTCGGCGACCTTAGTAAACGATGGTCATATGGATCGCGTAGTGCGCCATGCTATTAACCAAGGCCTGGCTCCGATTACGGCGATACAAATGGCAACAATAAACAGTGCTGAGCATTTTGGTCTGACACGTGATATAGGTATGATTGCACCCGGGCGCTACGCGGACATATTATTGGTGGGTGAGCTCTCAAAATTCCAAGTAGAACAAGTCATTGCCAAAGGGAAGAATATCGCCGAAAATGGCGAATTACTGATTGATATACCGGTGTTTTCCTATCCATCCTGGGCGAGAGAGTCGGTCCATTTAGGAAAAGAACTGAGGGCTGAACATTTTCGGTTACCTGCTCCTACGGATGGAGACTATCTGGCCAGTGTTATTGGTGTGATTGAAAATCAAGCGCCGACCAAACATTTGCGCATGGAAGTGAGCGCTCAAGCCGGGGAAGTGCCTGTTGATATGGGGCGCGATATTGCGAAGATCGCTTTGGTTGAGCGACATAAAGCCACTGACGGCATGACAGTTGGACTGGTGAGTGGTTTTGGATTCACTGAAAAATGCGGTATTGCATCGACTGTCGCCCACGATAGTCATCACATGATCGTGACTGGCACAGATGAAGCCAGCATGGCGATTGCCGTTAATAAGTTGGCTGAAATTGGCGGTGGGCAGATTGTTGTCAAAGACGGCGAAGTGATCGGACTCGTCGAATTGGAGATTGCCGGGCTGATGTCCACTGAGCAAGCAGCGGTTGTGGCGCAAAAGGCAGATACCGTACTGGATGGCTTCAAAGCTTGCGGCTGCACATTGAATAATCCAAATATGCAATTAAGTTTGCTGGCGTTGGTCGTGATCCCCGAATTGAGAATTTCAGATTTGGGTTTGGTTGATGTGACAAAATTAGAATTTGTGCCTGTATTGGTGAAGATGAATTAATGGTGAAAACAATTACGCCCTTTAAGCGGTTACAAACAGAATTGGCAGCAGTGATTGCATCTGTGCCAGCAGGAGACCGTCTGCTCTCGGAGCCAAAGCTTGCGAAACAATTGGGTGTTTCGCGTTCAACTTTACGTGAAGCGATGAGGACGTTTGAGACTCAAGGGCTTATTCGCCGTCGCCAGGGTGCCGGGACTTTTGTGGTCGGGCTGGCGCCGGTACTGGAGAGCGGGCTTGAAGAGTTGGAAAGCATTGAAACGATGGCAAATCGCATGGGGATTTCGGTGACGGTGCGAGATCTTTCGGTGGAAACGGTGCATGCGACGGAAAAGCAGGCAAACAAGTTGGGAATCTCGGTTAATTCGAGTTTAACCAGGATTTCGCGAGTTGTGAGCACATCGGAACGCGCGGCAGCCTATCTGATTGATTTGCTGCCCAGCGAATTCCTTTCTGTGGAGGAGTTCCCGAAAAAATTTAATGGCTCTGTGTTGGATTTTTTGTTGACTCAAGGAATTGTGCCATCTGTTGCGCGAATTGCAGTTAATGCCAGCAGCGCACCCGCGTATGTGGCAAAAGCGCTTGAAATTCAACGTGGCGATGTGCTGCTGCGATTGAGTTCACAACTTTATTTGGATTCGAATCAGGTGATTGATTACAGCCTAGGGTATTTTTTGCCTGGATATTTTAATTTTCATGTATTAGGACGAGTAGGTTCGTAGTGATTACGGAATACGTAGTGCGGATTACTTTTGTAGTACGTACTCCGTATTGCATAATAGCAATACAAGAATAAATCTATTATAGTAGTTTAAAGGAGTAAGAATTATGCGTAGTTTTGCAGGACGTGACATCCTATCTTTGAAAGAATTTGAGCGCAACGAGTTTTTCCGTGTGTTCGAAGTTGCTGAAGAGCTGGAGCCTATCGCTCGTAATCGCCAGAATGTCGACCTTCTGGCAGACAAAACTCTAGTTACGGCTTTCTATCAACCCTCCACCCGTACCCGCCTGGCGCACGAAGCCGCCATGCACCGTCTGGGCGGTCATGTAACAGGTTTTGCTGATGCGAAGATGACCCGCGCTGGCGACTTTTACCAGGAATCAATCAAGGACACCGTCAAAATGCTGGAATTTTATGGCGATATGATCGTGATGCGCCACTTCCAGATGGGCGCGCCGCATGAGGCCGCAAAATGGGCTTCGATTCCCATCATCAATGGCGGTGATGGTTGGGGCGAACACCCCACCCAAATTTTGACAGACCTGTATACGGTCTTGTGCGAAAAAGGCACCCTAGATGGTTTACGCTGGGTTGCGGTTGGCGATATGCGCATGCGTACGATGCACTCGCTTGGCTATGCATTAACCCAGTTTGATTGTCCGATCACTTTTGTGGCGCCTCCTGGTATGGAAATGCCCGATAATTACAAGCAAGATTTCGAATCTATGGGCCTGAATTTTGATTTTGCGGACCATGTTGGTGATGTAATTGGCGATGCAGATGTGATCCTCGTCGAGCCGACTGTGCAGCCAGATTACACCAAAGCTCGCGATGAGCGCACCGGTGACGTTGACATGACCCCGGAAAATTATAAGATCACCCGTGATCTGCTGGTCAATAAAGCTAAATCAGATTCGATCTTACTGCACTCCCTGCCTCGCATGGACGAGATTCCTCCCGATGTGGACATCACCCGATGGTCCCGCTATTGGCAGGAAGCCTTCAATGGTGTTGTCATGCGTATGGCACTTTTAGCCCTCATCAGCGGTAAAATGGAATAGGTAGTTAGATAGGGTGTGTGGCAAAGATCGAGCGGTTTGAAGATTAGCAGAGCTGGCAGAAAGCACGGAAATTGGCCATCGAGATTTATGATCTTAGCGAAGATGGCATATTTTCAAAAGATTAACAATTGCGAAACCAAATACACAGTGCTGCCGGCTCTGCCATGCACAATATTGTTGAAGGTTTTGAAGCCGGAACGAACCCGGAGTATATTCGTTTTCTTCGAATGGCGCGCCGTTCAGCGAGTGAAGTTCAATCGCAGTTGTATCTTGCCTTAGATCGGCACTATATAACCGAAGATGAACTTAAGAAAACCTATGATATTGCCACAGAAGTAAAGTAACTTATCAACGGCATGATAGCCTATCTGCGTTGGTAGTTAGGTAGTTAGGTAGTTAGGTAGTTGGGTAGTTGGGTTGATAGAGCCCTTGGTAATAATCGAGCGGTTTGAAGATTTGCAGGACTGGCAGAAAGCACAGTTATATCTAGCCTTAAATCGGCAAACTATGACAGAAGATGAGCATAGAAAAGCCAAGAACCTGGCTACAGAAGCAAGGAAACTTATCAACGGCATGATTGCCTACCTGCAAAAGTAATAACTAAGTAACTAAGCAACTACGTAACTAAGTAGCTAAGTAACTAAAGCACAAGGAGTTTAAAATGCAAACTGATTTGCGAGGCCGAGATTTAATCGGTGACCTTGACTTCAGCAAAGAAGAAGTCGAAACAATTTTGGACGTAGCCTGGGATCTGAAGCGAAAACGCGCGCTTGGTGAACCCCATGCTTACCTGCGCGACAAGACTCTGGCGATGCTTTTTTTCTTTTCAAGCACTCGCACACGAGGATCCTTTGAATCTGGCATGGCTCAATTGGGCGGGCATGCCGCTTTTATCGAGAGTCGTACAACACAAATTTCTCACGGCGATACTGAGACAGAGATGGGCGAAATCTTTGGTCGTTATTTCGATGGCATTGCCATTCGCCATGTGGACTGGGGAATCGGTAATCGCTATCTCAATCTAGTTGCCAGCGCTTCTCGTGTGCCGGTACTCAACATGCAGTGCGAAATTTACCATCCGCACCAGTGTTTGGCTGATTTGATGACGATCATGGAGAAGAAGGGCCGCAACCTTAAACGCAAGAAAATGGTTGTATCCTGGGCTTATGCCTCTTCATACTTAAAGCCCATATCTGTGCCACAATCTCTGATTTTACAAATGCCCCGCTTTGGACTGGACGTTGTGCTGGCTCACCCACCGGAATTCAAGTTAATGCCCGAAATTATGGAACAGGCTAAGGAAGAAGCACGTAAAGCGGGCGCAGGCTTTGAAGTCACCGATGATATGGAAGCAGCTATCAAAGATGCCGACATTGTCTATGCCAAATCCTGGGGTCCCTTATTGACCACCCAAGACGCTGATGAGGGTAAAGCCATCCAGGATAAATACAAGAGCTGGATCACGGATCAACGCAAGATGTCGCTGGCGAAAGAAGATGCGATTTACATGCACCCACTCCCGGCCGACCGTGACGTCGAAGTCACCAGCGAGGTTATGGACGGCCCCAACTCGGTGGTCTTTGACGAAGCTGAAAATCGCATGCATTCCCAGAAGGCTGTGATGGCCTTGACGATGAGGTAAAAAATGGATGAGAAAAAAGTAGCTGTTGTCGCGGTTGGCGGTAATGCCTTAATCGTCGATAAAAATAAAAAAACGATCTCTGACCAATTTAAAGCCGTCAAAGAGACGATGGGTCATATTGCTGCGATGGTTGAAGATGGCTGGGACGTGGTCATCACGCACGGCAATGGACCCCAGGTTGGTTTTATCCTGCGCCGCTCTGAATTATCTTTGCATGAGCTGCACCCTGTTCCTTTGGATTATTGCGGTGCAGATACTCAGGGCGCGATTGGATATATGGCGCAAAAAGCGCTGCGTAATGAATTCAAAAAGCGCGGCATCGATAAAATTGCCGTCACCGTAGTCACCCAGGTGGAAGTTAGCGCCGATGATCCTGCTTTCCAGAATCCTGCCAAACCAGTTGGGTCCTTCCTCGATGAGGAAACCGCTAAAGAGCGCATGGCTGGGGGTCAAGATTTCGTCGAAGATGCTGGTCGTGGTTGGCGTCGCGTTGTCCCTTCACCTTTACCGAAGTCCATTGTTGAGGTGGATGCCATCAAGAAACTAATCGAAAGCGGATTCTCCGTCATTGCTGTTGGCGGTGGTGGTATCCCCGTGATTGAGAAAGAAAATGGCGACTTGCGTGGTATTGAAGCGGTGATTGACAAAGACTTCGCATCTGGCTTGCTGGCCAATCTCATCAGTGCAGACTTGCTGATCATCTCGACTGCGGTAGAGAAAGTTGCCATCAACTTCAATAAGCCGAACGAAGAATGGATTGACGAAATGACCATTGCTGAAGCCGAGAAATATATTAAAGAAGGTCATTTTGCCCCCGGCAGTATGCTGCCCAAAATTCAGGCCATTGTTAAATTCCTGAAAGAAGGCGGCAAAAAAGCCCTGGTCACCGATCCACCCAATATTCAACGTGCTCTGCGTGGAGAAACAGGGACTTGGATTGTTCCTTGATGTGTAGAAAACATAGGTTCTCTAGCATGTGACTGGCGCTGCAATTTCAGATGGCAATACCTGTTAATAATGAAAATTATGTAAAAAAATGAGTTTTTCGCTTTAGGGTACAATTGGTGCTGTTGCTATTTGTCTACCAAGCATATGAGAAATATCAATTGGCAAGTTAATGGATAAGAATTATCATCATAAGATTAGTTTTTCTGCAATTACATTTTATGGGTTGTTTTGGCTTGCTGGTGAGTATAATGTTCGAATTGTTGTAGCTGCTTACTGCTTCCAAAAGGAGGTGGCATAGAAAGTAAAAAAAATTGATTATTGCTAAATAATTAACTAAAAAAATCAATCAATCTATACTGGATATTTGGAGAAGTAGAAAATGAAAATCAAATTTTTAGGGCTGCTTAGTTTGCTGCTGATTGTTTCCATGGCGCTGGCCGCCTGTGCTCAGGCAGAAGAAGCCCCTGCTGCAGAAACATTGGATTGCGGCGTCGAAGCCTCCGCAGAGACGGAGGGCACTTATCAAATTCCTGCAACCATTGACGGTTGTTACAATGTTGCCTTTGTATATGTAGGACCGCATGATGATGGCGGCTGGACTCAGGCCCATGATGTCGGTCGTGAATACGTTGAAGCCAACGTTGACAATGTTCACACGGCTTATGTCGAGCTGGTAGCTGAAGGTGCCGATGCCGAACAAGTGACTCGATCTTGGCTCGAAAAGGCTTCGATGTGATCTTCACGACTTCATTTGGATATATGGATGCTTCTGAAATCGTGGCTGATGAATTCCCGGATGTGGATATTATTCACCTGACCGGCTTCAAAGCGAATGGTGCTAACTTTGGTAATTTAATGGGCGCGATGGAAGATATGAAATATCTGGCAGGCATGTTGGCTGGCTCCCGCATCAAGATGGACGGCGGCGATAAAGCTGGCTATATTGCTACCTTCCCGATCCCAGAGGAAATTCGCCTGGGCAACGCTTTTGCTTTGGGCGTTCAACAAACTTGCCCCGAGTGTACGGTTGACGTGCGCTGGATCTTCACCTGGCATGATCCGATCCTAGAGCAGGAAGCCGCCTCTTCGCTCTTTGATGGCGGTGCTTCTGTAGTTATGACTGGCGCTGATACTCCTGCACCTGCGGAAGTTGCTCCTGATGGTAAATGGGGCATTACCTATGACTACAGCGGGAATTGTGTTGTTGATGCTTGCCTGACCTCCATGTACTGGAATTGGGGTCCGGTTTACGCTCGCATCACTGAAGAATCCCGAGCCGGCACCTGGGTTGGCGGTTGGGAATACTTCGATGCCGATACAGGCGCCATGGGCCTCTTTGGCTTCATGGAAGGCGAAACCATGCAGGCTGGCGCAGCTGATATACCGGCGGAAGATTTAGCACTGATCAAAGATACGCTTGCTAAGATGTTGGCCGGTGAATTCACCCGCTTCGACGTCTTTGCTGGTCCTATCACCGACAATCAGGGTAATTTGGTAGTTCCTGAAGGTGCTAGCCTTGAGCAGGCCGATCTAGATGGATTTGCTCAATTCGGCAGCGATTGTGAAACTTGTATGTACTGGTGGAACGAGAATATCTCCGCTGAATTGCCCGATCTCTAATTCGTTGCTTTGACTATTTGGGGTGGTTAAGTTGACCCACCCCAAATAGTTTATTAATGTTCTTTTGTATGACTCTCTCGGCAAGTTTAGCTTAAAAATACGCACAATTTTAAAGGTAATTTTGCCAAGATAGTTTTCCATAGTATATAAATCTATCGGTTGTGTATATTGCGTATTGTGATTCTGAGAAGACCTAATTTTAATAAAAGGTGATCTTTTATGACATCAACTACCCCTGCTGTTGAACTGAAAGATATTACGATCCGTTTTCCCGGAGTGCTGGCCAATGATAATGTTGACTTAACTTTGCAGCAAGGCGAAGTTCATGCATTGTTGGGCGAGAATGGCGCGGGAAAAAGTACGCTAATGAATGCACTGGCGGGATTGTATAAACCTGTTTCAGGCATAATGAAAGTACATGGTGAGGTGGTTGATTTTAACTCCCCGAAAGATTCTATTGCTAAAGGCATTGGCATGGTGCACCAACATTTCATGTTAGTCCCTACTCAAACGGTTACCGAGAATATCCTTCTAGGGTTGAATGAGCCAAAGTTTTTTTTGCGTTTGAGTGAGTACGATGAAAAAATTCAGGAATTACAAGAGCAATACGGGTTGTACGTTAACCCCAACTCGAAAATATGGCAGCTTTCAGTGGGTGAACAGCAAAGGGTTGAGATTCTAAAAACCCTTTACCGTGGGGCTAATATTTTAATTATGGACGAACCAACCGCCGTATTAGCGCCTCAGGAAATTGATGATTTGATGATGACGATGCGGTCTATGGTGACCCAAGGAAAATCGATTATCTTTATCTCCCACAAACTGAATGAAGTAACTGCGGTGGCAGACAGGGTAACTGTGCTGCGCAAGGGTGTGGTTACTGCAGAGGGGGAGAGTATGCAAGGGGTCACAAAAGAGGACCTAGCTCAGCTCATGGTTGGGCGCAGCGTCATTTTTACAGTAAAAAAAGAGTCACAAGATCCAGGTGATGTGGTCTTAAAGATGACCGATGTCCATGCTATGAACGATAAACTATTGCCTGCATTACAAGGCATTTCCCTCGAAGTGCGCAGCGGAGAGATTTTAGGTATTGCCGGAGTAGGAGGCAATGGTCAAAGCGAAATGGCGGAGGTAATTACGGGCCTGCGTGCCTGCCAGGGGCGTATCAGCATTAGCGGCATAGAGATCAGCAATCAGCCGCCCATTAAAGCTATTCAACTTAATGTTTCTCACATCCCTGAAGACCGTACCGCAGTCGGTTCCGCTCCCAACCTAAGTATTACCGATAACACTATCATGAAAAGTTACTGTCATGATCCAATTGGAAATGGTTGGAGCATTGATTTTACCAGGGCAGGCGAGCATGCTCGAAAATTAAAAGATAAATACGATATTTTAGCGCCGAGCGTTGAAACGCTGGCCGGAAAGCTTTCCGGCGGAAATTTGCAAAAAGTGATTCTGGCTCGTGAAATTTCATCAAACCCAAAACTGATCGTGGCGATGCAGCCGACGCGTGGCTTAGATGTTGGCGCCATCGAATCTATCCAAACCCTTTTATTGGAGCAGCGCAAACAAGGAACAGCAATATTGCTGATTTCGGAAGAATTGGAAGAATTGCTGACACTAAGCGATCGCATTGCAGTTATTTCCGAGGGCAAAATCATGGGCATCTTAGATGCCGCTGAGGCCGATATTAACAAAATTGGTTTGATGATGGCTGGTGTCGGTGAGAGCTAGGGAGACATAATCATGGCATTGCAATTAAAAGTTGAAAAACGAGTTGACGTTCCCAAATGGCTGCCTCTTGCTACCTCCATTGGCTCTGTTGTGCTGGCTTTTATTATCGGCGGCATTATTCTTAAATTCATTGGCGGCCAACCTATCGTGGCAATGAAATATTTTTATGGTGCTGTTTTTGGCAGCTGGGCTGTTTTCTCCGATACAATGGTTAAGGCAACACCTCTGATCATCGTTGGTTTAGCTTGTGCAGTGGCCTTCAAGATGCGTTTGTGGAATATTGGTGCTGAAGGGCAGTTCTATGCCGGTGCTTTTGGTGCCAGCATGGTTGTACTTGTACCGCTAGTACCCATGGACAGCCCAAAAGTTGTTGTGATTGGCATGATGATGATCATGGGGATGGCATTTGGTGCTTTGTGGGGTTTTGTTCCTGGTATATTGAAAGCCAAATACCATGTTAATGAAATTATTACCACGTTGATGCTCAACTATATCGCCATCCTGTGGAACAACTTCTGGATTTTTGATAAATGGAGCGATGGTGGTTTTCAAATGAGTCCCACCTTTGATCGTGTCGCCTGGCTGCCGCGTTTGGCCGATTATGCGCGTGAATACAGAATTTTCTCAGGCGTGACGCTGCATTTAGGGGTGCTCTTTGGTATTGTTGCTGCCGTGATTGTTTGGTGGATTTTACAGAAAAGCCGCTGGGGATATGAGATAAAACTTATTGGCGATAATCCGAAAGCTGCGCGATATGCCGGCATCAATATTGCTCGCAATATTACCTTGGTGATGATGTTCTCCGGTGCCTTGGCCGGTTTAGCAGGGATGTCTGAGATTAGTGGTGTTGTACACCGTTTACAGGAAAGCATTTCGCCTGGGTACGGCTTTACAGGTATTATTGTAGCGTGGTTGGCAAAATTGAACCCCTTCGCGATTATTATTGTCTCTATTCTTTTTGGCGGCTTGATCGTGGCAGGACGTGAAATCCAACCGGCAGGCTTATCTTTTTTGCTGCAAGGGATCATACTTTTTATGTTGATTAGTAGTGATGTTCTATTACGTTATCGAATTCGGTTCGTACGCACGGAAGAGGAGGCAGCATGAATCCGGTAGTTATCCTACATGCTGGATTGGCCACAGGCACGGTACTGCTTTTTGCAGCTATTGGTGAGTTATTTTCAGAGCGATCAGGTATTCTCAATCTAGGCATTGAGGGGATGATGCTCTTTGGTGCTATGGCAGCTTTCAGCACATCGTTATCGTCCGGCAATCCCTGGGTCGGTGTACTTGCAGCTATGTTAGCCGCAGGCTTCTTGGGTATTTTGCATGGCTTGGTCACAATCCACTTCCAAGCCGACCAAGTGGTCAGCGGTCTTTCCTTGACCTTTTTAGGCACGGGTTTAGCACTAGTTCTTGGCGAAGGTTTAACTGGCCAAACAGTTGCTCTGATACCATCTTTTGATATCCCTTTGTTGTCTACAATTCCCTATATAGGTCCGGCTTTTTTCGAAAATCACAGCGTATTGGTTTATTTTGGATATCTCTTTGCCCCGATGGCTTGGTACTATATCCATAAAACCCGCCCCGGCATGCACTTGCGGGCCATCGGTGAAAAACCTGCTGCAGCCGACACCTTAGGAATCAATGTTTATGGATTGCGCTATTTCTACGTTTTTGTTGGCGGCGCATTAGCTGGCCTGGCTGGGGCAACCATCAGCTTATCGGTTTCTCCGGGTTGGTACAGTGCACAAACAACCTCGGGTCAAGGCTGGATTGCGGTTGCTTTGGTGATCTTTGCGCAATGGAATCCACTACGAGCAGCCCTTGGAGGATATTTATTTGGCGCTTTGCGCCGCTTGATTCTCGATTTGCAAGGACCAAGAATGTTATTAGGTTTTGTCAACCCGTTATACATTAATTCTAATTTTAGTTTTTTCCTGAAAATGACCCCC
>PVMK01115409.1_pt1 | contig 37229 bp, 35 predicted proteins | sample 1853481 | NCBI WGS metagenome assembly PVMK01 (sample SAMN08533507, study PRJNA380276) | Marine sediment metagenome, whole genome shotgun sequencing project.
TGACAATGACATGTCGCTTTTTGAATGGATCACCCAGTGGCAGCCAAAGGGTTCCGGTGAAGAATTACTGCGTGCCACGCTGGGGAGAATGCTGTTTTCCAGGGATGAGAGTGAAAAATCGGTGCGGGTAGTATCCGGTGGTGAACAGCGCCGCCTGATGTTCGGCAAACTGATCCTGCAAAAACCCAACGTGATGGTGATGGACGAACCGACCAATCACCTCGATATGGAGTCCATCGAGGCGCTGAACCTGGCGCTCGAAAATTATCCGGGGACGCTGATTTTTATCAGTCATGACCGGGATTTTGTGTCCTCACTTGCCACGCGCATTATCGAAATGACTCCCGATGGCATTATCGACTACAACGGTACCTATGATGAGTACCTGCGTGATCAGATGCGGACCGAGAAAACCCGCGTCGCGTAAACAATAATGGTCAGCATATCTCGCCCCGGAGGAGCAGATGCAATAAGCGAGGTAGACGGACTGAATCACGCTTTTACCGAAGATGCCGAATCAGGCATGAGTCGCTTAACCATGATCTGGGAGCTTTTTCAGTCGGATAATAAATTCAGGTCACTCGTTGCATCGATCACAGCCCCTAAAATCACCAAATATGCCACCAAAATAGCTATTGATTTTATGCCGGCGACAGTCCAGTTAGCATGATAGACGCGGCGAATGGATATCACGAAGTAGCTCAGAAAATATCCAAGCAGGACCACTTGCACAAGCATGGGCAACCAGTGTTCATTCGCGATTTGCTCCAGTGGGAGCATGAGTGCGAGCGCAATATAGGCTGCGCTGTGCAGGTGAATCGAAAAAATGATGTGGTCGAAAAGAAGCCGGCCCGGAAAAACAATCTTAAGCAACAGCGCAAATACCGGTAGCAAAACAAACATTAATCGCGGTAACGCATCGGACATGAATCGCGCCTGTCTCGCGATGTCTTGTTGCAGATCCGCTTCGGGCATCAATAGCACGCCCTCTCTGGCCAACCAGGCTATCAATACGAAAAACGAAACGCTTATAAGCAAGTACAGACGAATCGGCGAGGTATACAACCTGCGCCGGCCGGCGAGGAACGCGCTGGTAAGCAGCCCGGGCTGCCGGAAGAGCGCCCTGACAGTGCGCATAACACGACCGTCGAAGTCAAAAATCTCCTTGAGCACGTCGCTAACGAGCTTGATGGTCGATTGCTCGAGATCGATGTCCCTTTGACCGCAGCTCGGACAAAATGCATCGGCAAGCGGAGTCTGGCAATTGCGACAGTCTTTCATTCGTTGGTACCGGAGCGGTGTGACTTCGATTCTAACCGATCGACTCAGGATAGCGGACAGTGGCCCTGCCTTTGACACTTGATTTCAGGAAAAGTGATCAGACTATAATAGGAATGGAGTCGAAGTTTAAAAAGCCTGAAAACCCAGGCCAGCGCCATAGCACACGAGGTATCGATGCTTATGATCGCCTGCGACATCGATATTCACCAGGATCAGATCGCCAAGCGCGTTTTGCAAAATGATTTGACGGTGTGCGGGCGCCGGAACCCGAAGGCTTTCGAAAGCCTCAGACGCCACTTAATGGCCTTCTTCCCCCTGGAGATGGCATCCATCGATCAGCTCGATGCGGGCCAGGTTAAGGCCGCCCTCGAGGACAGTTCGGGCGGAAATCTCTGCGTTTGCGTGAAGCCGGCGGGTCCGCTAGCTGAGGCGCCTGATCCATGCGGATATGCGCCCGATGAGTGTTTCACTGGACAAATTCCTGGTGCTCCACCAAAATCACCGCCCTATCGATTTTCTACAACAGATCAACTATCAGGAAACTCCAATGGCCCTGCGCATAGCGATTCTACGAGTACTGCCGCTCATTCTTCTGTCCATTTCAGGTTCGGTAGCTGCCGATGTGCTGGACGATGTGCTTGAGCGGGGAACCATCCGTTTTGGCGTTGCAGAGTTCGTGCCATGGACAATGAAATCTGAGTCCGGCGAACTGATCGGCTTTGAAGTCGATGTCGCGAAAAAGATCGCGAAGGACATGGGCCTTAACGCCGAATTCAAACTTTACCCCTGGGAACAAATTATTCCGGCACTGCAAAACGGGGAAATAGATATTCTGGCTGGCGGGATGTCAATTACACCCGCGCGGGCGATGCAGGTGAATTTCAGCCGCCCACTCGCGAACTCAGGCGTCAGCATTGCAACCAACATAAGCCTGACCAAAGATATTGAGCGGCTTGAAGAACTCAACAGTCCGGAAATAACGATCGTCGTTGTTAAAGGTACGCTCGCACACAGTGTGACGCAGAAATTTTTCGACAAGGCGGATGTCAAAGTGTTTACAAGTGCAGAAGATGCCGGTGAAGCTGTGGTCAAAGGTGAAGCACATGCCTATCTGGCGAGCCTTACTCAGACAAGATTTCTGGCACTGAATAACGGCGACAAGGTCGACCTGCCAGTATCGGAGCCACTGCTCGCATCCAGGGAAGCGCTGGCGATTAAAAAAGGCGAGCAGGAATTATTGAATTTTCTAAACGCGTGGGTGACATCGAGGACGGCTGATCGCTGGATCGCAACCACACGTGACTACTGGTTCGAGACGCTGGAGTGGGCAGAGGACGTCGCTCAATAATGCTGGCAAAGCACGGAAAAATGTTTGGGAAAGGCGCTTTTGCTGTAGCCATTATCGCGTTCATCGGCGCGATGGCTATCGCGCAGGAAGATCCCGATGAAATCGTAGAAGAAGAAGAAGAGGATGTAATTGAGGAGATTATTGTCTACGCAGGAGGAAGACCTGATGACCCGGTTGACGTCGAAGCGCTTTATGAAGAAATGATGCGCGACAGACTCATGACCGACATCAAGCGCCTGGAGATTCTGGAAGAACAACAGGAATGGCGGAGTTCCGGCGACGAGAACTACAGTAGCTCATCCCGAATCAAGTGGGGCTACAGCCCGCAGGACGAACTCCGCATGCGGCGAGAATCAGGTATTCCCGAAGAAACATATATAACGACCAGGCCGGCAACCATATTTAGATTTGAATTCTGATTGGCCAATTATTCCGATAGATCACGCTAGCTCAATCCAATTTGTACGGACCAAGACCATAACTCCGGTCTCCCCCTGATTCAGGCGCACTATGAAGGCCACAGCCTGCCTAACGAGCTGCGGTCAACACCTATGGCCTTTCTGCATTCCCGGGCCTAGAGTTTTGTTCTGGAAGAGCGTTTGTCAGAGGTGACCGACCATTCCTGTATAGAGACATCGGATACTGCAAATCCGCCGCTACTGATCATCGCTTCCAACCTGGAGATTACGAAATGATCATGAAATTATTTGGTTCTGTTTTTCGTGTGTTAGTTATTGCTGCGCCAATGACCCTGGTCGGTTGCGACGGTGGCACCGATGCACCTGTCGAGCCAGAGCAATCTGCATCTGTCAGCGAAGTTCAAACAACGGTGGTCACAGACGAAAACTATGCACTCGCAGAGTCTGAGATTATATTTTCAGACTACGTGCAGAGAATTGCAGCCGCAACCAACAGCAACGGTGTTGGAATGTTTCTGCACCTCAAGACCGGCGCAGACCCTAAAGACCGCACAATTATGCGTATCAATTTCGATACCGTTTACTCGACTGCAATAGTTGACCTTACTGAAGACGCCGTGCTGACAATGCCGGAGACTAATGGTCGCTATCAAAGTGCCTGGATAATTACGGATGAGCACTACAACCCGATGGCATTTGTGGAGCCGGGTACCTATACATTGACGCAGGAAAACGTGGGCCGTCGTTACGCCTCGATTGTTATGCGCACTCAGGCCAATGTGGCCGACCCTGCCGATCTGGCCATCGCGAACGCCCTTCAGGAACAATTGAAATTGGAACAGAAAGACAGGGGCTCTTATGCGGCATCCAACAACTGGGACATGGAAGAAGTTTTGGCAATGCGTGCCAAATACCAGGAGATTCAAAAGCAGGAAGAAATCTCGGCTGAGGTGATGTTCGGCAGGAAGGGCGAGGTGCCTTTAAAAGAACACAATGTCGGCGCAGCCGCAGGCTGGGGCGGATTCACCCCTGAGCGGGCGGTTTATCCATTCTATTTCCCGGAGAGTGCGGAACCGCAAACGCTGACGCTTAAAAACGTACCTGCAAAAGCGTTCTGGTCGATCACTGTTTATGACGCCGAGGGTTACCCGCAGGGCGAAATCTATAACGTCAATAGCCAGTTTGCCGCGCCTAATGAAGATGGTTCAGTCACTATCCATTTCGGCGGTGACAAAAATTCCGTTAACTATATGGATATCTTCGAAGGCTGGAACATCGCGCTGCGTATTTATGAGCCCACCGAAGCGTATTTCAACGGTGAGTGGGTTCAGCCGGAACTGGTACTCGCCGAATAGGAATTACGCGACATTTGTGGGCAGTAGCCGAAACCGAGTTACGGCCACTGCCCCCTCTACTACAAAGCGCTCGTTTAACACTTCTCTGGCTCGCCGCGGCGATAGAGTTCTCTATAATCTGTCGTAGGTTCTTAACGAGGGAAATTGCATGAAGCGAGTTCTGGCCGTGATTAGCGTTGTCATACTGCTTGGATTGTCTTTCGCGCATTGGGTTTTGCCCGGTAAGGTCGAGGGGTCGATGAACGTAAATCTGCCTCACGAACCCTATGTCGTCAGTGATCGCGCGACAAAACTTCACAACTCCCTGTTTGTTGCAGACCTCCATTCCGATTCGATGCTCTGGAAACGTGACCTGCGCAAGAAATCCAGCATCGGTCATATGGACCTGCCCCGGCTTCACCAGGGGAATGTGGCATTGCAAGTGTTTAGCGCGACGACCAAAAGTCCTTCCGGACAGAACTACGAAAGCAATGAAGCCGATTCTGACAATATTACATTGCTTGCTGTTGCGTCCTTTTGGCCCGTCAGGACATGGGGCAGCATTTACGAACGCGCTGTCTACCAGCTGCAGAAATTGCGCAAGCTGGACCAACAGAGTGAGCTGACGGTGATTACCAGCAAACAACAAATGCGCTCATTTGTTGCTGGGCAGAGAAAACGGTGATTCTGCGATTGCCGCTATTTACCTGATCGAAGGAGCGCACCCGCTCGAAGGCAAAATCGAAAATCTCGATTTATTGTTTGACCAGGGCCTGCGCATAATGGGCCTGACGCATTTCTTCGACAATGAGCTGGGCGGCTCGCTGCATGGCATCAGCGTGAAGGATTGAGTGAGTTTGGACGGTCTGTGATTCGTCGCGCGAATGAACTCGGCCTGATCATCGACATTGCCCATGCTTCTCCGCAGATGGTCGAGGATGTGCTGGCGCTGTCTACTACTCCGGTGGTCCTTTCTCATGGCGGTGTTAAAGGTGCCTGCGATACTGCCAGGAACCTGGATGATTCCCTGATGGTGAAGGTCGCAAACAAAGGCGGCCTGATCGGCATCGGCTTCTGGGATGCAGCAGTGTGCGACGAAACACCTCAGGGTGTCGTGAAAGCCATTCGCTATGCGATTGACCTGATGGGGGTCGAACACGTGGCGCTTGGCTCAGATTACGATGGCGGGACGTCTGTATTGTTCAATGCCAGTGAACTGGCCGTCCTCACCGAGGCGATGCTGCAGGCAAACTTTACGGAGGAAGAGATTCGTTTGGTGATGGGCGAAAACGTCAAACGGTTCCTGCTGGCAAATCTCCCCGATTAACGGTGTTTCCGCGGAAACTCTATATTGTCGGTAGCTGCAGGTATGTGATTAGAGGGACAGGACCCTAACTGTAATAAATCAGACTTGATCGTACAGACGCTGTAAGGCAATGCCTGAACCAAGCGGCCGGATAACACCGACGTCATTGCGAGCCCGAAGGGCGCGGCAATCTCTTGGCACTGCTACGGACCTTCGGTCTGCATTTCTGCAACCTGATAGAGATTGCCGCGTCGCTTCGCTCCTACGCAATGACGTCTGTTCTTTTCGGTGGTTTCGATGGCCCCATGTAGGCGACGACTGCCTCGTAGCGAATCCGAATCTGGTACCTTTGATAGTCAGCCACATAATTACGGTCACTGTCCGCCTAATTCACGGCCCGGCCATCGTTGATCTACATGTCGATTGCTTCAGCGACCTCGATCGACCCGCCAGCAGCGAGAATCGGACAACCTTTCGCTTTCGCCAGGGCATCAGCCAGGTCGGGAGCCTCAAAAAGACCATATCCACTGGCCGGATTTGATCCGCCATTGTCAGTCACCGAGCCATCACTATTGACCGTACTGGACGATTCCACCGGGTTACCGCCATCAATAACTGCGGCGCCCATAGAGCCCATCCATGCACCCCAGGCGTCCAGGACTTCTTTGACCTCGGCCTCGGTCTCCGGGTGATCGCCACCGTGATATACGAACAGGTACTTGGCCATGAAATTCTCCTTTGATTAGAATGTTTGTTGATGAAAAACAGAGAGTACACACAACGATATGGCGATTCATCGGCTGAATTGCGGGTATTTGGCATTTATTATTGTGTAGACTACACAATACTGTGTCTCTCGCCGCCCACAACCAGGTACTCAAGCTATCCATCGATGCTTTGCAGGCACACCATGTGGTGCCTGCGATTGCCACGCCACTCCGGCAAGAATCCGCTGTAATTACTCAGGACTTGCAGGAGAGGATTATTGAAGAGGTCGATGCATTCTCCAGCAGCGCAAACCCGGACGTGGTGCCGGAGCTACGGCGGCATCTTGAAGAACTGGTTTCTGAGCTTTGTCGCCTGTTGAGTGGCTCGGCCCCGGGCGACTTTGTGTTTGTCAGCGACTATGCACAGCGTCGGGCCCGGCAGCGATTTCCCCTCGAGGCGCTGTTGCATGCCTATCGATGCAGCCATCGGGTTATTTCGAGCCGGATTCGCGATGCAGCACTGGCAGTCGCGGACTCTTCCGCACAGGTACGCCGGGTTGTTGCAGCCGCAGCCGACTTCGCTTTTGAGTACACAGATGTCATCAGCACTATCGCTACATCCGAGTACGTCGAACACACTCGCTTATTGGCGGAGGCAGAAGGTGACCGGCGTACCGAGCTGTTAAATACGTTACTCAGCGGCTATGACGAGTCAGACAGTCGGACCGCGCAATTGCTGCGACGATCCGGCTATCTGGAGCAACGCCAGTCTTTTTGTGTGCTGGTCGCACGCTCTGTCAATCCAACAGAAATGAAAAACCCGGCTCGCGCGCAACGCATGGTCGAGGCGATTAGTCAGACCTTGCGCGATACACCCGTACGATTGCTTGTCGGTGTGAGAGATGATCTGGTTACGATTGTCATGTCCGGCATGCGCCGCTTGTCCGGGTGGACCGCACCACAATCCCTGCTCGCCGAAAGAGTGTATCCGCGGCTGCTGCAGGTTGGGCCGGCCGCACTCATTGGCTTGAGCAACGACGCACCTTCCACCTCCCATATTCGTCGCGCCCATAATGAAGCGCGCCTGGCGCTCGATTTCGCCAGCGTCTCTGATCGAGTGATGCCGTACTCGCGAATCCCGTTTCGCCAGATGCTGATTCGTCATGCCCGGGACAATATTCAATCAGCGCTGCCTGCGTGGCTGGAAGCCTTACAAGTCGCGGACCGAAAAGCACGCGGCTCTCTGTCCAAAACTTTGCTCGCATACGCAAATGCCAACATGAACGCGTTGCAAACCGCCAAGGATCTGTCGGTTCATCCCAATACGATTTACTCACGGGTGCAACGCATCTCCGACCTCACCGGAAAAAATGCCCTCGCCTATCATGACCTGACCGAATTGTTGCTGGCCATCGAGAGCGATGTAGGGCACCACAATGCATCCGATTACTGAATCGCCGGCACTACTGCTGCAGCATTCCTGGTTGTCAGCAACCAGAGGGAAAGTGGCACTTGCCGCTCACTGCAGCTAATCGAAGCATGCAATTGGAGTCAATGACCCCTGTTAGAGTACGGTAATGAGTAAAACGGCAAACGGTTCCTGCTGGAGAATTTCTCCGATTGAAGGAGACAAGCGCAGACGATGAGCACGCAGCTGTACAGCCTGCTTGCAGATACGATACTCGTCATTCACTTCATCTTTGTCGTTTTTGTCATAATCGGTTTCCTGCTGATCCTTATCGGCCTGCTGGCCGGGTGGTCCTGGATACACGATCGTTATTTCCGCGTAACCCATCTTGCAGCGATCGGATTTGTTGTCCTGCAGGCCTGGTTCGGGCGGTTTTGTCCACTGACAATCTGGGAAAACGAGTTGCGGCAACGCGCCGGGCAGTCCGGCTATACGGAGTCATTTATCGGGCACTGGCTGCACAAAGTCCTTTTTTACCAGGCCGAGCCGTGGGTGTTCACCACGATCTACACTTGTTTCGGAGCACTGGTGTTACTTGTCTGGTTCCTGGGCAGGCGCGACAGGATACACAAGTAATGCTCTCCAGCACCGGCCGACCCCGGCATGAGATACCGCCAATCGAGCATTGCCTGGCGATGTGAACATGTACGGATCTGAAGTCAAACGCCTGGACAATGGTCGCGTTTTGCGTTTTCGCCTGTTGCACAATAGCGAGCCGCTGTCCTGGTCCGATGTCATAGAGCGGTGGCAAAACGATCGGTCGTTTCGAAGCTTCTTTATTTCGATACTGGTCGATGCGCCGTATTCAGCATATTTCTGGGAAACGCCGCCCGTCACAAGCACTTCGTTCGACCGACAGTTTGAATTCGTTCTCGTGGACAGTCCGCAACTTGCTGATGTTCGTGCAGATCAGTCGGCGTTCACGAATCATTTCGCGTCTGCCGAACCCGGCGCGTCAGTCATCGAATTTTCGAACCTTGGTGGTGATGCAACTCTCGTCGTTCCCTGCCCCTGCGGGTCACTTCCGGCCTACTCACAAATTAGCGCATTCGCGCGTCAGGCTCCCGAAGACCAGCAAGATCAACTATGGCAACTGGTCGGCGCGGCTCTTGAGCGGCAGCTTGGTACACAACCTGTCTGGGTCAGCACATCCGGCCTTGGCATCTACTGGCTGCATGTCAGACTCGATTCGACGCCCAAGTACTACACTTACGATCCTTACCGGGGACCACCGCGGTGACCTGAATTCCAATATTCAAGTGTGCTTCTTTGAATTGACATATCGCACGCTGGGCGGGCGATTGTGGAATTTCGAAACGAACCAAAACTGGTTCAGGTGGCGAGGCGTATCGGCTGCCGCTGAGCCCCCCATTGTCCGGGCGCGCTTTCGAAAACGCCTGCGACAGGTGTGTCGCAGTTGCCGCAGCGGCCCCGGTCATTTTCGACCGCTATATTCCAGGTTGAGAGTTGATACCAGTCGCGACCGATCAGGACGTCGCCACAGTTGTGACAGTAGGTACTCGAGCCTTTGAAGTCGTGCACATTGCCTGTGTAGACGTAGCGGAGTCCGTTACCCAGAGCAATTTCGCGGCTACGAATAAGCGAGTGTAGTGGTGTTCCCGGCTTATCCAGCATCTTCCAGTCGGGATGAAAGGCGGAGAAATGTAATGGCACATCAGGGCCTAAATGTTCCATGAGCCACTGTGTCATCTCGTCGATTTCTCGCTCCGAGTCGTTCTCGCCTGGAATCAGCAAATTGGTGATCTCGAACCAGACATCGGTCTCCTGCTTCAGATATTTGATTGTTTCAAGAACCGGTTCCAGGTGCCCGCCGCACTCCTTCCAGTAAAACCGATCGGTGAACGCTTTCAGATCAACATTCGCGGCATCCATGTGGCGGAAAAATTCTTCGCGAGGGTCCTCAGTAATGTAGCCGGCCGTCACCGCGACGGTCTTTATGCCGTGTTCGTGACAGGCTTCGGCCGCATCGATAGCGTATTCCAGGAATATCACCGGGTCGTTGTAAGTGAAGGCAACGCTGCGGCTTCTCGTCTCGATCGCCGCTGCCGCGATCATTTGTGGTGTAGCGCTGGCCTGCAACCGGTCGAACTCACGCGATCTCGTAATATCCCAGTTCTGACAGAACTTGCAGGCCAGATTGCAGCCAGCCGTGCCAAACGACAGCACGGGAGAGCCGGGCAGAAAATGATTAAGCGGTTTTTTCTCGATGGGATCGACGCAAAAGCCGCTGGATCGGCCGTACGTTGTCAGGACGATTTCGTCATTCTGGCGGGCACGAACGAAACAGAGTCCGCGCTGGCCTTCCCGGAGCTTGCAGAAGCGGGGGCAGACGTCGCATTGCAACCGCCCATCGTCCAATGCGTGCCAGTAACGTCCTGAAACCCGGGTAATTTCGGACTGTTCCGTCATTTTTGTCTGTTGCCGGATCATCAGGGAGATATGGGTCCGACCAGTCCCGGATGCAATGGTTACAAGACTGTACTTTTACGCATAGCAACTCGAAGCCAGAGGACTACACTGGAATGTGATACATAAGGATTCAGCGCCATGACCGTAGTTCGCGAAGCGGTTGTTGCCGGGCAATTCTACCCGGGCAACGCCAGTGAGTTGAGCACCACCATACGGGTGTTTCTCGACGAGGCGCAGACAGAGGTGGGCCCTGCCCCGAAAGCACTGATCGTGCCGCATGCCGGTTATATCTATTCCGGGCCGGTGGCCGCCACCGCTTACGCCAGGCTGCGGCCCTATCGTCAACAGTACACGCGGGTGATTCTGTTGGGTCCCTGCCACCGGGTGGCCGTCAAGGGTTTGGCGTTGAGCGGAGCTGATGTTTTTCGGACGCCGTTGGGCGATGTGCCATTAGACAAGGAAGCGATCGCCGGGCTGAATATGCCGGCTGTTAAGGTTGTGGACGCTTCACATCAGTTCGAGCACAGCCTCGAGGTCCATCTGCCTTTTCTGCAGACCGCGCTTGACTTGTTTTCACTCGTGCCGCTCGTTGTCGGAGATGTAGCCGCGGAGACCGTAGCCCAGGTTATCGATGCGTTGTGGGGTGGCCCGGAAACGCTAATTGTCATCAGTTCCGACCTGAGCCACTACCTGGCCTACGACAAAGCACGCACCTCTGATAAAGCCACCTGCCAGGCGATCGAGAACCTGCAAGGTCAGAACATCGATCACGACAGTGCCTGCGGCGCTACGCCGATCGGTGGTTTACTCATCGCGGCGAAACGCCGCGGCATGAAAGTCACAACGCTCGATCTTCGCAACTCGGGTGATACGGCTGGCGACAAAAATCATGTCGTGGGCTATGGCTCATGGATTTTCTTCGAGAAGAATGCAGCATGAAAAATATTATTTATGTTTTCCTGTTACTGGCTTTCACAGCGCATGCCGACGAGGCAGATTACGCGAGCGCAAGAGCGGCGATGGTTGCTGAAGTTCAATACTATGCGACGCTGGCGCGCGATGCTGAAGACGCGGATCTGGATGAGGATGTGATTCACGCATTGGCCACGGTCGAGCGTCACGAATTCGTGCCTCCCGGGCAGAAACGAAACGCCTACGACAACCGGCCGTTGCCGATCGGTCATGGCCAAACCATTTCGCAACCCTATATCGTTGCGCTGATGACCGAGCTCGTCGAAGCCGAGCCAGATGATGTCGTTCTCGAGATCGGTACCGGGTCCGGTTACCAGGCAGCTATTCTTGCGAAACTCGTCGATCACGTTTACAGCATCGAAATTATCGAAGCGCTGGCCAGCGAGGCACAAGCTCGACTGACGCGCTTAGGTTACAACAATGTCACCACAAAGCTGGCTGACGGCTACTACGGCTGGGAAGAACATGGGCCTTTCGATGCGATTATCGTAACGGCGGCCGCGAGCCACGTACCGCCGCCACTCATTCAGCAACTTAAAGTAGGTGGCCGCATGGTTGTTCCGGTCGGCGGCAGGTTCATGACCCAGCAGTTGCTGTTGCTCGAAAAAACCGCGGACGATGAGATCATAACCCGGCAAATCGCTGCAGTCCGTTTTGTGCCGTTGACGGGTGAGCATTAAGCGACAGGATCGTGCGCTTACTATTTCTCGCAACGTTACTCGTCTCGGCTGCAGCAATCGGTTATGAGATTCTGCTCATGCGCGTGTTGTCGATTGTGCAATGGCATCACTTCGCATACATGATCATCAGCCTCGCGCTGCTCGGGTATGGCGCCAGCGGCACTTTCATTGCCATCAGCAAACGCTGGCTTGAGGCGCGATTTGAACTGGCGTTCGCGGTAAGTGCAGCGTTGTTCAGCATTACGATAATCGCCTGTTTCGTGCTCGGACAGCGGATTCCGTTCAACGCACTGGAAATCGTCTGGAATCCGCGGCAGTTGCTCAGCTTGAACGTCATCTATCTCGTTTTTTTCGTGCCGTTCTTCTTTGCGGCGTGTTGTATAGGCCTCGCGTTCACCTGCCGCAGGTCGTATATCAGTCGCATCTACTTTTTTGACCTGCTCGGCGCAGGCCTTGGCGCAATGCTAATCCTGGCTTTGCTTTTCGTGCTCTCACCACAGTACGCACTGATCGTGCTGGCGGTTCTCGCACTCTCAGCTTCGGTATTAGTGGGCGCCAGGTCAACGGCGCGCAAGACACTGATCACTTTGCAGGCGGTCTGCTTCATCGTGCTCATGGCCGGATTGCCACAAGACTGGCTCGGGCTGCGAATGTCAGAATACAAAGGATTGAGCCAGGCCATGCAGGTTGTTGATAGCAAGGTATTGACGGTGACTTCGAGCCCGTTGGGGTTGCTGACAGTGGTCGAGAGCCCGAAAGTTCCATTTCGTCATGCGCCAGGCTTAAGCTTCAACACCCGGTTCATCCCGTCGGAGCAACTCGGCATTTTCACAGACGGTGATGCGATGAGTGCGATCACGCGCTTCGATGGCGATCTGGCCGCACTCGGTTACCTGGGCGATGTCACAGCAGCATTGCCATACCACTTGCTCACTGATCCAAAGGTATTGATTTTGGGCGCCGGCGGCGGCACTGATGTGTTGCTGGCGTTGTATAACGGCGCGGCCAAAATCGACGCAGTGGAACTCAATCCGCAAATGACAAACCTGGTTAAAGTCACCTACGCTGACTTTGCCGGCCGTCTGTATGATGACGAACGCGTCACTGTTTACACCCAGGAGGCACGGGGCTTCGTCGCCCAAAGTGCTGAACATTACGACCTGATCCATATTGGGCTCCTGGATTCGTTCGCCGCCTCCGGATCGGGCGTTCAGGCGCTGAACGAAAGCTATCTCTACACGGTCGAGGCAATTCAGCAATACCTGAGGCACACCGCTCCGGGTGGCCTGCTCGCCGTAACGCGCTGGTTGAAACTGCCGCCGCGAGATAGCCTCAAGCTCGTCGCGACTGTGATCGAAGCTTTGCGAATGCAAGGCGTCGGCAACCCGGGGCGGCACCTGGCGCTGATTCGCAGCTGGAACACGAGCACTTTGCTGGTCAGGAATGGCGAGTTTTCTGATTATGATATCGACGTACTTCGCGAATTCGCCCGTTCACGCTCGTTTGACACGGCATATTATCCGTCGATGCCTGCAGGCGATGCGAATCGTTTTAATCTGCTCGCGAAACCCTATCTTTATGAGGGGACTTCGGCGCTGCTTGGTAAAGACGCCGATGATTTTATCGAGCGCTACAAGTTTCGAATTGCACCTGCGACTGACAACCAACCGTACTTTTTTCATTTCCTGAAGTGGAGCGCGTTGCCTGAATTCATAGCCCTCCTCAGGCGTGGCGGGGCAGGATTGATCGAATGGGGGTACCTGATACTTATCGCCACGTTCATTCAGGCGGTGATAGCCGGTGCTGTTTTGATCCTGCTGCCCTTGTCTCGAATCCAGCGTAGCTGGCCGCGAGGCACAGGCACCCGAATGGGAAGTTATTTTTTCCTTCTCGGTCTGGCGTTTCTGTTCGTCGAGATAGCGTTTATTCAGAAGTTCATCCTGTTCCTCAGTCATCCGCTTTATTCGGTAGGTGTTGTATTAAGTGGCTTCCTTGTATTCGCGGGGTTCGGCAGTGCTTACTCTGGTCAGCTGGCACAGAAAGCTGAGCAGAATGGACGCTCACCCGTTGCCATCGCAGTCGCCGGCATTGCAATAATTACACTGTTGTATCTCGTACTGCTGCCAATACTTTTTCAGCAACTGAGCGGGCTCGCGGACGGTATCAAGATAGTGTTATCGGTTCTTCTTATTGCGCCGCTCGCGTTTTGCATGGGCATGCCGTTTCCGATCGGACTGAATAGGGTTGCGGACAACGCGCCGGACTTTATTCCCTGGGCCTGGGGTATCAACGGTTTTGCCTCGGTGATGAGCGCGTCTTTAGCAACACTTCTCGCGATAGCATTCGGTTTTACGACGGTCGTTTTACTCGCGCTTGGCTTGTACGCGACCGCTGCGGCAATCATCTCCGATTGACACCGATTTCGCTGAATGAGGTATCGCCCGCTGGGCGGGCGATTTGATCGGCGTCGTTATGGTTAACTCCTGCGGGCGCGTACTTTTTTGACAAAAGCTGCGTTTTTCCATAATCAACAACGGACTTGCCCATCTATCAGCACTAAGGCCTGCTGCAATTGCCCGCGGGGCCGGGAAATCGTAGTGTTTGTATTCTCCCTGAATAACAAAAACAAATAGTGGGGGCGTACATATGCGCATTGGACTCCTTGGAGCTTGCCTGGTTTTCCTGATCTCAGGCTCGGTTACCTATTCACTGGTCGTGACAGAGGATTTTCATCCTGCGCTGGACCAGCAAACTCTGTCGGCAGAAGAAACGATCCCCGAGAGGAACGACCATTCAACCGCGGACAGCTTTGTTATCGAATCTGCCCGCTGGATCGGCGATGATCGTACTCTCCTGGTCAGGGCAAGAACGGCCCACGAAAAGGGTACGCTGCTGACGCTTACGGGCCTGCCCGAATCCACGATGCTGGATACTTTTCGAATCAGTGCTGAGCACTCGGTTGAATACCGTCTGCCATTAGCTAAAGATGAGGCGCCGCCGTGCCGGGTGCTGGTTAAATCAGCTTTCGCATCCGAGACTGTCAAGGTAATGGATGCGCCATCAGCATGCCAAAGCCTGTTGCAGATTTCCGGGTCTGTTGCTTTAAGTCCCCTGATGCCCATGGCTAATGGCTGGGTAACGGTAACTGTCGATGATGTAGTTTTCGCCACTATCGCCGACAAGCACGGTGATTACGCTCTTGAGGTCTACAACGACTCGAGTAACGCCATAATTACCATCATAGCGGAGGGTATTGTCGATGACAGGGAATCGGTGGTTCACATTTACTCCGGCAGTATCGACAACCTGCCGAGCGCAGATAACCTGAGTGCATCCGCCTGGGCCGTGGAAATTTATGGCCGCAAACATTCCCCGCTTCTACTGGCAGCGGCAACCGACTAACTAGTTCGGGGGTAGTTCTGGGAGGATAGGGGGACAGTGACCCTAACTCCACCGCCACTCATTTCAATTATATAGTTAAGGTCACTGTCCCCCTATCCGTATACATAAGACCAGAGCCAGAGTGAAGTGCCAGAAGCCGGCAATCGCCCGCTGGGCGGGCTCCTACAGTACTAACTAGAAATGTAGGAGCCCGCCCAGCGGGCGATGCCTCAAATTGGCAAATACCGCCGAAACATTGCGTCAATGTTTCATCCCACGACCTAGAAACCGGACACTATAGAGACCGGTGCCCGGAGGGTTCTTTTTCGTCCCTACGTTGCATGCACTCTTCTGATACACACTTCACTCCCGCAGCACGGTAGAATATTCGCGCCTCCACACTGGCCGAGTAATGACCGAAGCTCTTCTAAGCAGCGATAGCTCCAGTAACAACACGCTTGCCGTAACCTTTTCTGGTGACTGGCTGTTGGGCACAAATCTGCCCGGCGTGGATTCAGTGATGGAGCAACTGCGACAACATCCGACGTTGGCCTCTGTGTCATTCAATACGGGTGACCTTGGTGACTGGGATACCGGGCTGATCACGACTTTGATCGCGATTCATCGCAACGCCGTAGATCGGGATATCGAGTTTGACAATACCGGCCTGCCGGATGGTGCCCGTCGACTGTTGACCCTGGCTTTCGCGGTTAAGGAACGCGAAGGTGCCAGACGACAGGTGAAGCACAAACGCTTCTTTGCGCGTGTCGGCGAAAGCTTTCTTGAGACCTGGGATCAAAGCCGGCAACTCCTCACATTCACCGGCGAGCTGGTACTGTCGTTTGGCCGCTTTTTTCGCGGCAATGCCACTTATCTTCGCTCCGATCTACTGCAATATATTCAGGAGGCCGGCGCACAGGCATTTCCAATCGTTAGTCTGATCAGCTTTCTGATCGGCATGATCTTCGCTTTTGTCGGCGTCATGCAGCTCAACATGTTCGGCGCCGGAATTTACACGGCGAATCTTGTCGCCGTCGCAATGATCAGGGAAATGGCGCCGATCATGACAGCGATAATTATGGCCGGTCGAACAGGGGCAGCCTATGCGGCCCAATTAGGCACGATGAAAGTCAACGAGGAAATCGATGCCCTAAAAACACTGGGCATGCAGCCAATCGATTTTCTGGTCACGCCCCGGGTCATCGCTCTCGTCATAATGATGCCGTTATTAACCATGTATTCAAGCTTGATGGGCATCTTCGGTGGTCTCGCGGTAGGCGTTGTAATGCTGGACATCAACATCGTGCAGTACGTCGCACAAACCGTGGACGCCGTTGAATTGAATAGCCTGTTCGGTGGATTGTTTAAAAGCCTGGTTTACGGAAGCCTGGTCGCGATGGCGGGGTGCCAGCAAGGCATGGCGTGCGGTAACAGCGCTATGGCGGTCGGCGAGGCCACAACCAAAGCTGTCGTCATGGGTATTGTTTTGATTGTGGTCAGCGCTTCGGTGTTGACCATCATCTACATAAACATCGGAATTTAAGATGCCGGACTCTCAGGCGCAAATAGTGGTAGACAATCTAACCCTGGCGTATGGCGATTTCGTTATACAGACAGACCTCAATTTCACTGTAAACCGTGGCGATATCTTCATCATTATGGGTGGTTCGGGTTGTGGCAAAAGCACACTGTTGAAATCCATGATTGGCTTGAAAAGCCCGGATAAAGGCGACGTTCTTTACGACGGTACATCGTTCTGGGCGTCTGATGACCTGCAACGTGAGACCATGAAACGCAAGTTTGGTACGACCTTCCAGGCGGGCGCGTTATGGAGCTCGATGACACTGGCTGAAAATATCGGGCTGGCACTTAAGCAATACACCGACCTGAGCGATGCAGGGATTCGTGATGTGGCGGCGTACAAATTGATGCTGGTCGGGCTCGCCGGTTTTGAGGACTATTACCCAAACGAAATATCAGGCGGCATGATGAAGCGGGCTGGCCTCGCTCGTGCCATGGCGCTGGATCCCGAGATTCTGTTTTTTGACGAGCCCTCGGCCGGTCTCGACCCAATCAGTGCAAAACTGCTGGATGATCTGATCCTGGAACTGCGTGACAGCCTGGGGACGACAATCGTAGTTGTAACCCATGAGCTGGCGAGTATCTTCGCAATAGGTAACAATTCGGTTTTTCTGGACCCTGTCACCCGGACACAGCTGGCGACTGGTGATCCCTGGGAGCTACGGGACAATCACGAGAGCCTGGTGGTTCGCAATTTCCTGCAACGGGGCATGGCGGAGACAACGACAGCATGAGTAAACAGGCCAACCCCACTGTAATCGGCGCGTTCGTTGTTGGCGGTGTCGTGTTGATCGCTACCGCCTTCGCATTATTCGGTGGTTCGCAACTATTTGCGCAGAAGAACCGTTACGTAGCGCTGTTCGACGAGCCGACCAATGGACTGCGGGTGGGTGCAAATGTATTACTCAACGGCGTCCGCGTTGGTTACGTGTCCGATATCGAGTTGATCATCGACGAAGTCAATTTTGCTACCGATACACTGGTCGTGTTGGAATTACGCCCCGAATCTATTAAAACGAAAAGTGGCCAAACTCTTGGCGACGATTTAACCACCAGGCTGGATCATGAAACGTTGATCAACAAGGCCGGACTGCGTGCCGCACTGGAGATCGAAAGTTTCGTAACCGGTCAGTTACGCGTGGAGTTGCAGCTACGGCCGGAGACACCGGCGATGATGCGTGCTGTTGACCCGCTGTATCCGGAAATTCCGACCATTACCTCCAATATCCAGGAGTTGCTGAACGAAGTGCAGTCCTGGTTCGCAGACGTTCGGGAGAATGTAGATATTGGCGGTCTCAGTCAGCGTCTCAACAATGTCCTCCAGGCGCTCGACGATCTGGCCCGGTCCGAGGATCTGCATCAAACACTGGCTGGCATCAATCAGCTGATCAACGATGCAGATACACAGCAGCTTGCCGGACAACTCAAGGCGACACTCGACGAATTGCTCACAGCATCGACCGCTGCCGGCAAATTGTTCGACAATGCCAACGAGGGCGTCGATATGCTTGTCACCAACCTGGCGCCCGTTCTCGAGCGACTGGCTGCGGCGCTCGACGAGGCGGAGCAGATCCTCAGCGCGGCCAAGTCACAGTTAAAAGGTGACTCTGAACAACTGTACCGGTTGGGTGAGACGCTCGACGAACTCGAACGGGCAGCCCGGTCGGTGCGCGAGTTCTTCGACTACCTGGAACGCAATCCGGAGTCGATGTTGCGCGGCAAGTCAGAATAATGGAATGGACAATATGATTCGAAGAAGTCCGTATGTTGTTATGTTGGCGGTATTGATGTTTGCAGGCTGCGGTACGTCGCCGCCCGTTCATTACTACGCGCTGGATACCATCGACATTATCTACACACAGGATACGGAAGGTTCACCTGTTCTTGTATTGGGTCCATTTCGGATGCCGGAGTACCTGAACCGGTCGCAAATGGTTACGCGCGGGTCCGGTGCCGAGATGATCGTGGATGATGGGAGTCGCTGGGCCGAACCCCTGGACGATTCAATTCACCGCATACTCGCCAGCAATTTGGATAGTTTACTGGAGTCGATGATAGTGGTGGCGTATCCAGCGACTACATTGCTGGAGGTCGACTATCGCCTTGTAGGGCGCATTGACCGTTTCAGTTCCGGGCAAGACGGCCAGATCATTCTCGAAGTGCAGTGGGGAGCGACCGATGTTGAGGGCGGCATGCTGGTGGCGCCAAGGCGCAGCCGCTACGAATCGCAAGCCGCAGTACCGGGCGATCCAGGCTCCGTTGCCCGAGCGATGAGCGATGCACTGGCGCAGTTCAGCCGTGACATCGCGAGTGAACTTGAGTCGGGCGGATTCGAGCAAACTGACTGATCTGCATGGGTGGCCCACGCCATAGCCCAAAGTTACCCAACGAGACGATTAGCGGCAGATTCCACGCCCATACGGAAGGCAGATGGCTGCGCTGGCGAGCCGTACCATGGGCTGTAAGATGAGATATCACAAGGCATCAAGTAACACTGCACGTGGTTTTTGACTATTAATCGGCTGCCAAATCTATGAGCGCTTATCTAAACGAATTATTAAAAAGTAAAGTGGTCAATGGTTGGAACCTGTTCTGGCTGATTACAGCACCCATATCCATAGCGATTGTGCTCACCATGACCCGGGTTGACCTGTCCAGCGCCAAAGGTGTCTCTTCGATGATTCAGCTTTCTGTACGCTGTGCGGTGCCATGGTTGTTTCTGGCTTTTGCTGCATCCTCGTTGCAGGTGGTATTTCCCGGAACGTTCAGTCGCTGGCTATTGCGTAATCGAAAAATAATCGGGCTTTGTTTTGCGGCAGCCATGGCCTGGCAGTTGACGTTTATTTTGTGGCTGGTCGGCATACACACAGAGTATTACGTCAACGATGTTTATGTTCTAAGCGACGTCGTTGAGGGAGTCGTAGGTTATGCGCTCCTGATCGCGATGGTGCTGACTTCATTCAAATTTGGCCGCAGTCTCCTAAGTCCCAGGCAGTGGAAGCTCCTGCACATCAGCGGAATCTACTGGCTATGGGTATATGCCTGGAGCGTGTATTGGTTCAATCTCTTCTATTATGAGAGTCCCGCTGTTCTTATTGATTACGTTTACTACTGGGGCGGTTTGCTGGCCTGGGGTTTGCGCATGATGGCGTGGATGAAAAAGCAACTGAAACAATCCGAGGCACAAACAAAAACTACTGGTACAAGCAATTTGCTACTTTTTGTGTCTGGTATTGTAGTGGTAGCAATCGGCCTGACAGGCAGTAGTTTTGGAGCGGCCTGGAGCCCGCAGGTCTACCAATTTCTTTTTGAGTTTGGCGTTGTCGAATCTATTGATGCTTTTATGCCGTACTTCCCATTGGTCCCGTTCTATCCGATTTTTGCAATCATGTCAGGTGCTTTTTTAATTGTAAGATCGAGAGGCTAGCCATGAAAGCAATTAAGATTCTGTCTGGAATTGTTTTTGTTCTACTGGTCCTGGTGGGTCTGAACTGGGCAAACATTGAGCGTCTGATCCACGTTAAGTCACTATTTGACGCAGATAAAATCGTCCGGAACTTCTCTCATATGGATGATCTGCTGTTTTCCTCTGAATTGCCCCGAAGCGGCGAAGAACATACCTGGGAAATCCGCTTGTCATCTTTGCCTGTCAATTTCACCGACAGAGGCAAAGAAAAAAATACGGCTGCAATGCTCGAAGAACTGCAAACAACAGCGCTTGTCGTTGTGAAGGACGGCTCCATAGTTTTCGAGGATTACTACAAAGGAACCGGAAAAGATGATCTTCGTATTTCGTGGTCGATGAGCAAATCTTTTGTGTCCGCACTAACTGGCCTGGCGCTGGCGCGAGGGGAAATAGAGAGCATTGACGACCCGGTAACCAAGTATGCGCCCATGCTGAAAGGTTCTGCCTACGACGGAGTGCCGCTACGGCATGTAATGAACATGGCCAGCGGAATTCAATTTGATGAGGATTATCTTGACCCGGGCTCGGACATAAACCATATGGGTACTGTTCTGGCGCTCGGTGGTTCACTCGATGATTTTGCGGCCGAACAAACCAACATTACCCGCCCATCTGGTATCGCATGGCAGTATTGTTCTATCGATACTCATGTTATTTCCATGGTGTTACGAGCCGCTACCGGTAAAACATTACAAGAATATTTTGTAGAACATTTATGGTCGAAGATCGGCGCAAGTGCGGACGCAAAGTATGCGACCGATGGTGATGGTAATGCTTTTGCGCTTGGTGGCCTCAATATGCGTACGAGAGACTATGCATTGTTTGGTGAGCTGATTCTAAACCAGGGCAGACGAGGTGAGAAGCAGATAATTCCAGCCGATTGGGTCGCAATATCAACTTCTCAAACCGCACCACCAGCGCCCGAAGGTGCCGGAGTTTCAACTGAAGATGGCAGTCCTTTCGGCTATGGTTACCAGTGGTGGATACCACCAAATGCTGACGGCGAGTTTTTTGCGGTAGGCGTATATGGACAGTACATATATATAAATCCGAAGGCCGGTATTGTTATCGCCAAGAATGCCGCACATCGTGAATTCATGAGTTCCGATGAAGAAGGCGAAAGTTACATGGCGCAAAACATAACTTTATTTCGGGGAATTGCGGAGCATTTTTCGGACTGGAAATATAAGCCGTAAGAAAAGGAGTCGAACCGAAACCGAAGATCGTTTCGGCCCCATAATTCGCGGCTCACCGCAGATAGCTGACGCTGAGAACTATATTTGGCTAATACCAAAAGGTCCTTCGCAATTGGCAAATAGGGGGACAGTGACCTTATCCCGGAGTTACGGTCACTGTCCCCCTATCTCGCAAAAGATCTCTTTCCTAATTCGCCGACGCTAACTGCGCCATCAGCGCCGCCATAGCTTTCTCGTTGTCTGCAACGACACTTTTGGTTGAATCACGCGCATCCATGGCTGCGATGTAGTTGGCGAAACCAGGCACTTCCGATGCAATGTCCCAATCGTATATCCGCTTGAGAATCTGGCCTGCCAGACGAAAGGAGTGATACACAAAGATATCAGCATTGCCGAACTCACTGCCCATCACGTAGGGGCCGAATTCGACCAATTGCGAGAATGCCCTTAGTCCTTTTTCAACCTGTGGCCGGACCTCTGCCATCGCTTCCTCGGACCGCTCGCGACCGAAGAATGCGTTGCCAAGATGACGCCTCGCGGCGAGTTCGACATACAACTCGGTGACGTGGATAATCTCTCTTGCCCTGGCTTTCGCGAACGGATCAGCGGGATACATTGGCGGCTTGGAATACACATCCTCCAGGTAATCGAGAATGGCAGACGTTTCGATGAGAAAACCGTCTGCCGTCTCCAGGCAAGGAATCTTGCCCATCGGGCTCTTAGCGAGAAATTCATCCTCCTCGCTTGGGCGGGCGTCAATCTGCTCAAACTCGATACCTTTCTCCAGCAGGCATTGTTTGACCATGTTGGTGTAGTTGCTGACCGAAAATCCATGAAGCTTTAACATCGATTGCCACCTCTGTGTTGCCGATATTTCAGGGGTCGTTGACCCACTGAATTTTTCTCAAGTATGCATAGATAGGCTGCTTAACGGAACCCTCTCACGATAACGAAAACAACTCACCGGACGATCAGGCAGGCAACACCACCGACCTGAATTGATGAAGTAGTTAGGGTCACTGTCCCCCTATTCCCGCCGGTCCTCGACAAACTACCCAAGACAGTGCTATTGATTGGCTATGGAGTGTAGAGGGTTCTCAAAATCAATAACCAAAAGAAAAGGTGATATATGAAACATCCAAACACTAAGCCGAAATTTGGCGGGCGGGACAGCGATTTCTGTTATTGGATTTATCGGCTGGAGTGCCGCCATGGTCTTGATCGGCAGCGTTTCGCCCGACTTCGGATTGTCGAAATCTCAGGCAGCAACACCAGGTTCATTGGTAAGGTTGGATCGTGATCGATTGTCAGGCAATAACCTCGGCGAGTTCTCACCGTACGAACCGGAATTTGGCGATCTGATGGCGCGCGGCCATGAGTATTTCTACAGTGAAGACGGCAATTTTGGAATTGGCGTCTGGGAAAGCAAACCCGGAGAGACGACCTATACCGATCTCGAGTACGACGAACTGATGTATGTGCTTGACGGTGGGCTGGTCATGACAGACCAACAGGGTAATACCGAAAAATATGGTCCGGGAGAGGGCCTGGTCCTGCCCAAAGGGCTGGACTGGAACATTGGCCGTTCCTGAAGGCGGAGTACGCAAGATCTGGGTTACTTATATGGGCGGGAAGAAATAACATAAATTCGCCCCTGACAACCCGGGACCGGTGGAGAAGGTGGCGATAAAGAATAACAAAAAGAAAATAGTGGGTTTGGCCTCAAGGATACGAGGCCAACCCAGTCGCTGAAATACTTGCAGCAAAATGGGACGGTATTGAATATCGGGACCGTCAGGAGATATCACCATGATAAACCGACGTGATTTTCTGAATGGTTGTGCGCTAAGTGTTGCAGCAGGATCAGCTATCTCACCACTCGAAGCCCTGGCACAGGGCACACTCAATCCTTATGCCTTGCCAGCCGACTACTACCCACCGACGCGACAAGGACTGCGTGGCAGCCACGCTGGTTCTTTTGAGGTTGCGCATGACATGCGCATCGGCAAAAAGTGGGATGTCGCCGATGCCGGCGATCGTGATTACGACCTTGTAGTTGTTGGTGGCGGGATCAGTGGACTGTCTGCCGCCTACTTCTATCGCAAGCAGCATGGTCCTGATGCAAGAATACTGATTATCGAGAATCATGACGATTTCGGCGGTCACGCTAAACGTAATGAGTTTTGGCACGACGATCGGATGTACCTGGTCAACGGTGGCACGCTCAATGTTGAAGCACCTTCCCAATACAGCAAGGTAGCCGGCGAACTGCTAGCGGAGCTTGGCGTCGATCGTAAACGCTATTTCGAGAAAAACAGCCGCATGTTTTCGAATTATGCCGACATGGGCCTGAAGGGCAGCATGTTTTTCGACAAGGAAACCTTTGGTTCCGACAAGCTGGTTGTAGGTTGGGGCAGTTCACCCATTAGTGAAACCATAAAAAATGCACCACTGAGTGATGAAGTCAAACGCGACGCCGTTCGACTTTACGAGAGTGACGAGAACTATTTTCCGGACCTGGACGCGAATGCGACCAGAGAAAAACTCACGCACATGAGTTACCAGGACTATGTGGTCAATGTCGCGAAGTGCCACCCTGACGTCGTCAAGTTGTTTAATACGAGCCTGATGGGTCTGTTTGTCACCGGCATGGATGCAGTGCCCGCTATTTATTGCCGCGAGATGGGTTACCCGGGTTTTGCCGGACTGAGTCTCGATGAAATATCGAAAGACCAGCTTGCGCAAGAGCCCGGTGGTCAACATGGCCGGGAAAATCAGGAACGTGCAGAAACCGGTGACCAGGATATGTACTTCCCGGATGGCAATGCGACGATCGCCCGTTTGCTGGTGCGGTCTTTGATTCCCGGTGCGCTGCCTGGCAACTCAATGGAAGATGTAGTCACTGCACGCGTCGATTACGGGATGCTGGACAGAGAGGAGAACAACGTAAGAATCCGGCTGAACAGCACCGCGATCAACGTTGAGCACATCAATAGTGGACAGGTCCAGACGAGCTACGTAAATGATGGCAATGCCATGCACGTCAGAAGCACGGGGGCAGTGCTTGCCTGTTGGAATTCGGTCATTCCTTATATTTGCGATGAGATTCCACAAAAACAGAAAGAAGCATTGTCTTACGGCGTCAAGGCGCCGCTGGTTTATACCGGTGTCCTTGTTTCAAACTGGCAGTCATTTGTCGATGCAGGAATCTCGAGGGTAACGGCGCCCGGTGGATATCACCCGAGTATCGGCCTGCAACCAATGCTCGAAATGGGCAGCTATCGCACTGCCCGTAGTCCCGATCAGCCCATCGTTGTTCGAATGTCCTGTTATTTTTCTGCGCCGGGCCTGTCCCGACGCGAGCAACACCGTGCAGGCCGCGCCGAATTGCTGGGCACGACTTTCGATACCTTCGAGTACCATATCCGCGACCAGTTGGCGCGCATACTCGGACCGACCGGTTTCGATGACGAACGCGACATTCTTGGCATCACGGTCAATCGATGGCCGCACGGTTACACTTACTCCTACAACCCGCTATTCGATCCGGAGGAGTGGGCCTTCACAACCACTGCGAAGCGCCCGGCCGTGATCGGACGGCAACCGATTGGCCGCATAACGATTGCCAATTCGGATGCGGCGGCAAGTCCGCACACGGATGCCGCGATTGGTGAGGCGTACAGGGCCGTATCAGAACTCGGTGATAGCTGATCACGCACGTTTGCTTTTCGGCGGGCAAGGTAGCGCTGGATTGCTGTTTCCCTCAACTGGACTAATGCTATGAAAAATCTGCGCAGAAATACTCCCAAATTTCTGGTCGCATTATTGTTGGCCAATACAGCCATGTCAGCAGATATGGTTTTGAAAAATGGCAGGTTCTACACAGTGGATGTCTCGCGGCCATGGGTAGAAGCTGTTGCGATCGATGACGGCCACTTTGTGTATGTTGGCGACGTTGACGGCGTCAGTGAATTTGTTACTACCGACACTGCGGTACACGATTTAGAGGGCAGGTTTGTTCTCCCGGGCCTCATCGACAGTCACACGCATCCCGGTCTGGTAGCTCGATCCGTTGACTACGTTGACCTGCCCTGGACTCCCGAGACCAAGCAAGAAATGTTCGACGTGCTCGTAGCTTATGCAGAGGCGAATCCGGAAAAGGAATTCATTGTAGGTGGCAGGTGGCCGACCGCGTTTTTCGGCGAGGAGGGGCCAAACAGGCAGGAACTGGATGCAGTGATAGCCGATCGTCCGGTCATACTGAAAGATACCTCGGGCCACGCTCAATGGCTCAATACCAGGGCGCTCGAAGTTCTTGGAATTGACAGAGACACTCCGGACCCGATACCCGGCCTGTCGTATCTTTACCGGGATGCCGATGGTGAGCCAACCGGCTGGATCAAAGAGCGAGCGATTGACAAGCAGCTTGCAGCGGCCGGGATTGGCGGGATCAGTGCCGACTCATTGGCGGGATTTCTTGATTACCTCGCTGCGCTCGGCGTGACGGTAATGTTCGATGCGGGAAACAGTGACGAAGGATATAAAGCCGCCGCCATACTGGAGCGTGAAAACAGAATGCCACTGCGATACGAGGGTTCATATCGTATCGAGACTGAAGACCAGTTAAGCGGTGCCGTTGCGGAACTGAAACGTCTTCGTGAAACCTACGGAGGCGAGCGCCTAAAATTCAACACGATTAAAATAATGTTCGATGGCGTTTCTGAAATTCGTACCAGCGCCGTGCTCGAACCATTCCTGGGAGAAGAAGAATACCGAGGCAAAACACTCGTTGATGCAAATCGCTTGCGCGACTTCATCCTCGAACTGCATGAGGAGGCAATCGATCTGCACCTGCACACCGTCGGCGACAGCGCCGTGCGAACGGCACTGGATACAGTCGAGGCAGCGCGCGCGGAACTGGGCGGCGCTCCAAAGATTCGGATAACACTCTGCCACCTGGAAGTGATCGACGATTCTGATTTCGATCGATTCAGCGAACTCGACATATTTTCGAATTTCTCTCCCCAATGGCACGGCGGCCACATTCAGGGCGCGCAATTGACACTTGGACAAGAGCGCTACGATCAAATGTTCCGGGCGCAGCCTCTGATCGACAGAAACGTAACGGTGACTTTTTCCAGTGATATCACTAACGCGGGCAAATGGAAAACAGATCGGGCCAGCCCGTTTTTTGGAATGCAGGTTGGCCATACACGCGTTGAACCGGAATTCGGACCCAACGCCAAAATAAGGCCACCGGAAAATGAGCGGCTCAGCGTTGCGGATATGATACGGGGCTACACGTTGAACGGAGCAATGCAACTAGGTATGGAAAGCGACTTGGGCTCGATAGAAGTCGGCAAGATCGCGGATCTCGTCGTATTGGATCGCAATCTCTTCGAGGTGTTACCAGATCAGATCAAGTCAACCAGGCCAACTGCAGTTTTGCTGGAAGGCAGGTTAACCAGCGGCTCATTGCCCTGATCTCGTCTGTGCCATTGCTTGATTGTCGACCAGCCAGATCAAGGATGTCGCTGCGCCGGCCTCGGCAGCACTTGTTCTACTTACAATGATTTCGGTAAAAGGTGCCAGGTTTATTTTTGGGCTGGTGCAGAACAAGTAAACCTGACACCATAATCCACTCGATCAGGCTTTCCGGGAGATTTGGCGCATGTGTTATTTCGACCGACTGAGATCGACGTCGAATGCACACATCCACGAACTGTCCAGGAATCTATAGACTGGGGGGACTCTTGCGGCCCAGCGCGCGGCGACCTGGCAGGAACCATGGACACATTAACGATAACAATCGGCGTCAGTATTTTGATTTATGTTGTGATTGGCAGTTACGCCGGGCGCAACATAAAAAAACTGGATGACTATTTTGTCGCGGGACGGCGAGCGCCGACTCTTTTGATTCTGGGAACACTGGTTGCCAGTGTTATGAGTACATCCATATTTATGGGTGAGGCGGCGTTTACCTACGATGGCCAGTTTGGTGCCTATTTGCTCTTCCCTGGTATTGCCGTAACCGGCTACATGCTTGGCGCACTATTTTTTGGCGTCTATTTGCGGCGTAGCCGTGCACCTACCGTGGCAGACTTTTTTGGACGCCGCTTTCACAGCCGCCGTTTGCAACAGTTTGCCGGGCTCACCATCATTCTCGGCCTGGGCGGCTACCTGCTGATCGTGACTCAGGGCGCAGCTATCTTGCTGTCCGATATCACGGGTATGTCTTTTATCGCAAGCCTGATCATCGCCTGGTCCAGCTACACGCTTTTCACGATGTACTCCGGATCCAAGGGTGTGATTATCACCGATACACTGATGTTTCTGTTGTTCATGACGGCAACGGTCGTTTTTGTTGTGTATATCGTCGATGGTTTTGGTGGTATCAGCACAGCGATCACAGATCTGGCCCGGCTGGAAAGCAAGCCGGGCATTGCCTCCTGGACCGGAATTATCGGTGAAGGCACCAGCTGGTCAACACCTCTGGATTACGTGATTTGGGCAGTAGTTATCGATATTGCCTGGGCCTTTGTTTACGCGGTCGGCCCCTGGCAGGCCAGCCGTCATTTAATGGCGCGTGACGAACATGTCGTACTGCGCGCTGCCATCCTGGCCTGTTTCTGCGTGATTGTTTTGCAAATGCTGATCTATGGCATTGGCGGGCTGATGAATTTGGCGAACGCGGATATCACTCCGTCCGAAACTGTCGTGATATGGGCTGCCAGATCGTTGGTGCCCGAATGGCTAGGGCGCTCTTTTGTTGGCGGGTATAGTGGCTGCCGCCTTGTCGTCAGCGTCTACATTTCTTTCACTGGTAGGGTTTCAGCATCGGCAACGATGTGGGCAGTAAGCCCCTGGCAATTACCGTGAATACAACCCGCAAGATCATGCTGATGACAAGTTTGATCGTCCTGGTCTGTTGTTACTTTTTTCCGCCCAACATTTTCTGGTTCATGCTGTTCATCGGAACAGTTTACGCGTCCAGTTGGGGGCCAGTAGGCCTGATGAGCATTTGGAGCAAACGCATCACAAAAGACGCAGCCTTCTGGGGTATGTTCTCGGGCTTCTTCATGAATGTGATACCGGCAACCATTGATTATCTCGGCATTTATCACATGCCGGAATACTACCCGCCGGTTATAGGCACCGTCGTGAGCATAGTTGTAATTCTTGTTGTTTCGGCACGCGGCACGGTCAGTCGCGAAGAAAATATCTATCGCCTGCGTTTACACCGGCCACCGCCAACCGATATCGACCTGGCTAAAACAAGAATAACCTTGTTGGCGCCATTGGGTTTGATTGTTTATGGCGTCGCGATGCCTTTGTTGTTGTTGAAGTACTACGTGATCCCTTATCAAATTGGAACCGGCGAGATTTCCCCCGATGGCTCGGTGAACTGGAATACGGGTGAAGCGCTGATTACGTTGACTATCTTTATGCTGCACGTTCCCCTTGCCCTCATGGCCATGAAAGTAATCCGGGATCGCTATGACCCACGAAGCAATAGAAACCAGAAAATACTTCGTCGGGCGTTCTTGAAGGAGAAAATCTAAAGAACGAACAAAGGTTTTGCCGCCGGAATTTATCCACCAACACGCGGATTTTCAGTCGCGCGCCGGATCGCTTCTGGTCTTATATTTCAAGCAGTTACCGGTGCGTCCGTTGCCCAATTTGCAGCACGATGCAGGACTGTGCACAGCTAGTTCGCGCAAAACTCACGCACATGTTTGTGGACAAAAATACTTGCAGTTTTGGATATGTGTAGGTGTCTTTGTCCGAAGTCTACCGACGGCATTGTGCCGTCGCCTAAAGATCGAGCTCGAAACGATCGCTCATTTCATCGGTTCGCGCCCATGGGTTCCCCGGCAACTGTTCAACCAGGCCCGTGAACACGCTTGTAAAAGCCGCCTTCATGGTTTGCTCCGTGATGCCATCGGATTCGGTTGGCGTAAGCAACGGTCGGATGTCAGCCAGAAATCCGGGGTTATTCAGCTTGGCGAACATGCGTTCCTCAGCCTGCGCGCGGGAAAGCCTGAGTCCCTGCGCCACCAGATAGCGCTGGAGGACTTCTATGACGAGGCCTGCATCCAAACCGTCAAAGGCGGCAAGCGCATGCGAAAGATCGACCAGGTCGCGACCTTTGTCCCGCTGAAGCAACGCGCGCAGTTTGGTGGCGAGCATCTCTTCCCGTGAGTAAGTTGGGATATCAGCTTCACCAGTGAACCACGGATTCTCAACCGTGTGGAAAATGCTGCACGGTCTGTCATAAACCTCAGTTTCTCTCGTGTTGATTTCGACTTTCAAGCGCAGCGGCGCAGCCGTGCCATCCTCTGCCTGTGCATGAAAGATTAGCTTCGGAGCAACCCGACTCTGCTCGAACGCGGCGCCACCCATCCACGGCTGCAGTATTTCCCGAACACGGCTGAGGATTGGTCCAATCGGGCCGTGCGTCGTCCTGACGAGATCGATGTCTTCCGAGTACCGCAGCGGTGCCGGAAAATGGAGCTTGTTCAAAGCCGTACCACCACGAAACCGCATCTCCTCTTTCAGGAAGTCATCGCTAAACAATTCAACAACAGCGCGGCTGATAATCAGATCTTGCTCAATCTGCCGTTGCTCCGCCCAAGGCGCGACATTGCCCCAGGCGATGATGTTCATGGCCGGAATCACGTGTCCGGTTCCAGTGGCCGCCGCACAATCACGCGCCAGCGATCGTCCCGCTCGGCCATCGCGGGCGCGAATAGCGAATCGGTGGCTTGCCTTGGTTCCAGTTCGATCCACGGCAGAGTCGGACCTTGCAAAACCGATTCATAAAGAAGGCTCGCCTTATCCTGAAAGTTAAGGCGTCCGAGTAAATGGCCAAGACGCTGCACTACAGACCGCTCGAACGCACTGGAAAGTGCCGCGAGCCTGGGGGCGTCAATACGCTCGCCAAGATCAGAAAGAACCGTCGCGATATGATTCAGACCGCCACCGGCATGCCGATAACGCAGCAGGTCAAGTATCGTCAGTTCAAGGCAGGATACTTTCATGCGGCCGGTATCCGTCTTATGGTCCTCAAGGCCGCTCGCGATGGCATCCATGTCCTTTCGGTAGTAGAAGACGATCGACGACCGCCCTGCTCTGATCCTGGGTAGGCGCTTGTCCGTGATGATCTGGAATTCCATGACGGCCTGATGTGTCGCACCGTGCAACTCGGCCGCCTTCAGTAACGCAACGTAGTACGGCCGGTTTTCATGGCACATCAGACTGTCGATATACCAGGACGGCGGCGGCGCACCCAAGGCAAGAAACTGTGGCGGCACGATGATGTAAAAGCCGCGCCGGGGACTAATAAGGTACTTGCGCCGCTGTTGCCTCTCCGCCGTGTCGAGCAACGCGCCCTTGCCAATGCGGAGCGCTTTTTGTGCCTGCGCAGCGGTAAACACGACACTCCCCTCCGAGAGCAGGCGCGTCATGTAGGATGACAAGGCTGAGCGTTGGTCTAGCATCATGCTCCATTATCCGCATATCTAGCGGATATTTCAACATGATACTTTAACATCGACGGGATCATGCCTGAATCTCCGCTAAAACAGCGGATTTTCGAACATGAGAGCCCGATCTCTCACCGGGATGTAATTAGATCGCGATTCACAGCCCAGCCAGCATCTCAAGCAAACAATCATGAAACATCAATGACCAGGTCGGCCTGAAATCGGGAATCATGTGCCTCTCCCGGGTAACCACGCGGATTACAAACAATACGGGTATCGAATAAGTCATAGTCACATGGCACGTGGGTATGCCCGTGAACCCACAATTCGGGCCGATACTTCTCGATCACATCTTCCAGTCGACTGGCGAATGCTGGATTCAATGAATCGTTCGCGTATCGTTTTGCTACGGAGGTTGATGCCGGGAGGTGGTGCGTGATGACGACTGTCGGTCCACTGAACTCATTCTTCAACTCACCCACAAGCCACGCCTTGCTCGCTTCATGAAGCTCGACGGAATATTCAGGTGTAAATCGTCGCCCGCCTTTTTTGATCGAAGCGAAGTCTTCGATCAATCGCTTCGCACGTTGCCGGGCGAACCATGCCTCCCCTTCGCCGTGCAGCCTGAAGTCAGTCCACAGCGTACAACCCAGGAACCGAATGCCGTCGAGTTCGAGCTTGTCGTTATTCAGGACATGGATGTCGGCCGGCGCGCCTGCCTTCAGTTTATCGGTCAATCCAATATCGTGATCATAGAACTCATGGTTTCCGGGCACATAGATTACCGGCACTTTCGGAAACCGGCGAGCCGCCCATTCGATGCCGCCCACCCCGACACCAATGTCGCCGGCAAGAACCACAACATCGGCGTCGGTTCCAGGCGGTGAAAAGTCGGCGAATTCAGTATGCAGGTCGCTGAGTATGTGAAGCTTCATTATGAAGGGTGTCCGCTGATCTTATGTAACCCTAACACCCGACAAACGTCGCATTGCAAGCGCAAAATTCAGTGCCCGGAGCCAGGCACCGAATTGTCGATTTGTACGTAATCCGCAGTCTTCTTCAGGACTCGACTGAAAAACCCAACGCTTCAGACCATTCCCGCAGCGTTTTCAATTCCTGTTCGTTACTGTGGGCATACCATTTCTCGAGCATATCTCTTCGCTCCAGAAAGTCCTTGAAGCGCCCATAGGCACCTCGGCGGCGAAACATGTCTCGGACGTCATCGTAATGTTGCGCCAGATATTGCGAAGTGAAATCGAATACCAGTTGGTTGCCGAGATCAAGATCCCGTTTGTCCGGAACGGGCAAATACTTGTTGCCGTCGTGGATATCTTCGGGAATCTCCTCTTCATCCATCATTCCGGAATCGCCGGCAATCCAAAAGATCTTCCCTGTCTTTCGACAGATGTAGGCTTCATTATCCATGAGGCCACCTGACACCCATTCCATAGCGTCTTGCAATTGATCCAAACTCACGGTCGGCATGATCCGGATACCTCATTGTCTATGTTCCATACTCTGAGTACGCGGCGGGGCCGAATCTGGAACTTCGTGTCAGCAACTTAATCGGTGCCAGGCAATCATAGCGCCGCAGTAGGTACCGGGGCTACAGGGTTAATGTGGACATTGATCGCTTCCAGCATTTGGAAAGGTTTTATTCGATACTCAACGATCTGGGGCGTAGGGCATGAAAATTTCAGCTATTGGCCGTAACGACCCCTGTCTATGCGGCAGCGGGAGAAAATTCGAGCAATGTTGCCTGGGAAGGCAGGAATCTATTCCGTCTGACAGTGGGGCAGCACGGGTATCCACAGACCTGCGCCAGGCGATGGAAGGAATGCAATTCGGGTCGCTGACTGAAGTCCAGGCGTTTGTCGGGCGCCATACGCAACAGCGAAATCAGAGACCGCTCGATGAGTTTCATGGTTTATCACCCGAGCAGATGCACCGCGTACTCCACTTCCCTTTGGCATCCCCGGAATTCGTCCGCTTCCCTGACGTGCTCGACATAAGTCCGACAGCCCCGATAATGACCCTTTTCGGGATGCTGCTTGAGGCCATCGGCGAGAAGGGATTGAAACCGACCGCAAAGGGAAACCTGCCGCAGAAATTCTGCCGGGAGGCTGCTCTTGTCTATTGGGGCGAAGAGGTCTACCGGGAGAACACGCGCTTTAGCGGCATCAACCGGGAGGAGGATTTCCCTGACTTGCATATTGCTCGCCTGACGGCAGAGCTGGTGGGGCTGATCCGAAAATACGGGGGTCGGTTTATTCTCAGCCGCAACTGCCGCGCGCTGCTCGCCGGGAAGGGGCTGGCCGCACTCTACGCCCGATTGTTCAAAGCGTATGTCGAACAATTCAACTGGAGTTATCGGGATCGTTACCCTGAGCTCCGGTTTATTCAGACTGCATTCCTTTTTACGCTTTATCTGCTGACGCGTTATGGCGACACCTGGCGGTCCCATGAGTTTTACGAAGACAGTTTTTTGCGCGCCTTTCCGCTGCTGCCGGACGAGTTACCGCAGCACCAGATCTTTACTCCGGAGGAAGAGGTACGTTGCTGCTATACCTGGCGCACGCTTGTGCATTTTGTCAGTTTTTTTGGTCTGGCTACGGTGGAGCCTGTTTCCGATGAGCGCTTTTGTCACGAGTATCGGGTTAAAGCTCTGCCACTACTGCATGAAGCCGTGCAATTTCGAATGTCGGGGTGACGATCATTGGTGAGTCAGTCACGCTCCATCGGGTCTTGTCGCCATGAAACGGTGTTCAGGAAGCGCTCGCCGGTGCCGCAGCAATTCCCGGACTTCGACGAGATTCTCCAGCAGACGCTTTTCGTAGGAATCAATATGAGGCCAGGAGTTTTCGACCAGCTCCTCTAGCTGGTACAACGCAAACCAGAACGCCCTCTCCTCCGGACTCGGATCTGTTAGATCAGACTTACCGAAGGCTACTTGCCAAGCCGTAAGCACGCTTTCGACATAGCCGAAAGCATCCGGCTCATCCGTCGATGCCGGCGCCATTCCGTCGAGATAGCGCAACAGCACCAGCCGATGGCGATCAATGAAGTGATCATGGTCCTGAGTGCTTGCCTCGTCCCGCTTTCCGGTGAAAGGCTTATGCGGCGACGTCGACATATGACCATTCTCATCGATCCCACCGTAAGAATGCCGTGCGCATTTCTGCGCCAATCAACCTGATTCGAAAGTGCTGCAACTTACACGGGTACGTCGGTTGAAGGTAAGTGCCGACGTTGGTGTGGTGGCCGTCTCAAGAGAATGGGCACTTCAGCCTTTTAAGGACCCTCTCTTACTAGGACGGCGGAATCGAACCGTGCCTGGACAAGTGGAAATCTCAATCTCATGGCACTGACAAGAATTGAGAACACGCGGATTTTCAGTCCGCTGCAGAATTTCGGCTAACGTACTAATTCTGCTTACTTTCTAGCATCCCTTTCTTCCAATAAAGTTGGCGGTTATTACCGTCTAGGGCCTTGTTTTACATGCCTACAAGCTTCCCTTTTGGAAGCCCGGGCGGTGGCCACAATCACTTTTTGAGTTCAGCGTCGCGGGTAATTACTCAGGCGATATCGAAGAGTTCAAATTCACACAGACAACGGAGTTGTATATGCATCCGAATGAATTGCCGTGCCCGGCGAAAATAGAACATGATAAGACGAAGGGTAAAAACTCAATCTATGGCAACAACCACTCAGGCCGGCGCGCATGGGAGAGGATGCTGTCCGTAATGGGATCTAACGGGCTGATGATTACCTTAGGGTTCAGAACGCGTTTTGACCATGCGCGCGCTATAGATACTGCCAATCATTTTCTATGTCGCATCAATCGGCGGTTTTTCGGGAAACGGTACCGCCAATACGGTCGGTGCTTCCGTGGTGCGGTCATTCTTGAACATAAGCGCCGTAGTAGCCGAGCACACAATTCTCCGCACTTTCATTTCGTAGTTCTTGGTGAAAGTATTCTAAATATGCTTAATGATGAGAACCGGATTCGTGCAGTTGTCGAACACGAAGCGAGTCGTCTCCGATATCCCACTCTGGACCAACTTCGGCCGTTCGGCCCTCCGATATCTGGGGCCGACTTCGTTGATGTTACTAGAATCCACTCGTCTGATAACCTGGCTAATTACCTCACCAAGGAGTGCAAATATTTCGGCTGTATTGAAGATGCACTGAACATCGGCTTTTTTGGGGTGGATGGTATTGTCGGTTTGTCACTATTTAGTTGAGTGAGACCACTAGGGTCGCGTTCTTTCGTCAAGTCTGAGAGGGACGTACCAGTCAAGATATCGTATAATTTACCTCTAGCGCCGAATTTGATATTCAGCTTGCGGGCGCATTAGAAATTCAGCTAAAGCGATGCTGCTTGTTTGCGGCCCGCTTTGGTAATGACCGGCGGGCTTTTTTGTGCCCAAAGGAATCTTGGTCGCAAGCGAGGAGGAGTATGGATACGTCCCAACCAACTTGTGTAACTGTCATTCTTGCTGGTTCAGCGAACGACTTCGTCCCACCAAAGGAATGGTCAGAGTGGCCGACCCGCTGGGAATTGGCTTTTGATTTGTCGAATGGTGGATCGGTGACGCAGGAGGACTACTCTCGATTTAGGGCGGAGTCACTGCGTGAGGTGGCCCAGTATCTGTTTGATCCGGTTTTCCGGCGAAGACTTCTAAGGTACTCGTTAAAGACGGATGGCGTATTGCCGGCTTACGAGTACGATGCCGAATGGTCGCTCTTACGCCGTGGTTCGACAGGGGGTGTGCACCGGAGAGGACCAGAGCAGCGAACCAAACCGTGGGACTATGGTGCCGATACCACGCTTCTTGAGGTTTGGCGGCAGCCGCTGAAAAGGTTCACCTCGGAAAGCCGTATTTGGTTGCGGGCTGGAGGGCGATCTGAAAAGGATGCCATCCGGAATTGGTTTGCAAGTGCGCAGCTACTGAGAAAAATGTATCGGTCGGGCTTTGATCATGCCGGGCACCTTTCACGGTTATCGGAACCCATAATATGAGTGGCGAGTGGCTGCTTACCCCGAAACCAGCCGCTCAGGTGCTAGAATTTGGGGCATACTGAGTGGCTGCTTTTGACCCAAAGCAGACATTCGCGACTTGCAAACCATATTGGCTCTCGACGCATCCAATGTCCATGAAGAAAATAATTCTTGTAGCTTTATGGCTGCCAATAGCCTTTCTGGCTGCGTGTTCAGATGAGCATCGGCCCACTCAATCTTCTGGGCTTCCGCTAGACGAACCTGTGGCGTTAAGCATCATATTTGAGGACGACGGAGAGACAGGATTCGGCGATGACGAGAAGCAACTAATTGCAGACATAATTACCCGCTCAGAAAAGGAAGTGCGCGTACTCTTACCTACGTTGACCAGTGTGATTGAGGTCACAGCAGTCGTTATCGACAGGAACATCGACGGTGTTGGCGGTGTTACCGGTAGAGCAAATGCGCCCGGCAAAGTTCAGGTTGCCTTTTCTAGATTGTATCCTGGCGGAATTCTTGCTGCTGCTCGAAAGGCCCTGTCTGCCAATATTTTCCACGAATTCCACCATCTGGACCGTGGCTGGACGATTCAGGACAACAAGTTTGGACCTGGCATTGCAATTGCTGCTGTCAATGAAGGATTGGCTGACGTATTTTCCGAGGAATATACAGGCGTCTTTTTTGAGGAGGCGAACAGCTATCCTGAGCATGCCGACGAATGGCTGGCTGAAATAAAGTCGCTTCCGTTGGATGCAAATTACGGGGAGTGGATGGGGGAGCACCCTGACGGCCGAGATAACATTGGATATCGGGTTGGCAGATACATCATTCATCAGGCGACCGCAAATTCCGGGAAAGATATTTTGGAACTGAGCAAGCTCACTCCGGGCGAATTACTCAATTTGGCGGAGGCATCGCCAGACGCGAGTAATTCACCGTAGCTTCATAGAGCCGCGGGAAGATAGAGTCGGGTCAATTATCCGCGTCTGGCTGATCGCTATCTGCCGGGCCAACTGTATTGGGCCCTCCAGATTTCCGCTCCTGGCCGAAAGCGGGCCCTCGAGAACGATCAAATGAATCAATCTGAGCGTCCGCTGTTGGCATAAGGTGACGTTCAGAGCGCAATTTCGTCTCAATCTTCAGGGATTCCGCCAGACGGAATCCCTGAAGATT
>PVMK01138613.1_pt1 | contig 37229 bp, 36 predicted proteins | sample 1853481 | NCBI WGS metagenome assembly PVMK01 (sample SAMN08533507, study PRJNA380276) | Marine sediment metagenome, whole genome shotgun sequencing project.
CTGGCGATTCGATAACGGTAGTTACTGGGTGCACAGGAGGCCCGGCCGACGCGATCTACTGGTGCAACGATGGTGCCGTTTGGTCAAACCAGGGAGACACGGTGGTCGTATCCGACACGCTCGGCAACGCGGTCATCTGGTACTGGTATGACGGCAGCGAAGAGAGTTAACGGTTATCAGTTCAGAGTCGCGTGGCGACCGATTTCATCTCCATGAACAGTCGGAGATAGTCGGGGCCGCCAGCCTTTGCGTTGCTTCCGGACATGTTGAATCCTCCGAACGGCTGGATCCCAACGAGGGCCCCGGTGATCTTCCTGTTGAGATAGAGGTTGCCGACGTTGAATTCTCGCTTCGCCCGCTCCAAACGTATCTCGTCGCGTGAATACAAACCGCCTGTGAGCCCGAACTCCGTGCCGTTGGCAATATCGAGTGCCTCGTCGAAATCCGAGGCTGTGATTACGGAGAGCACGGGACCAAAGATCTCGTGCTGTGCAAGGCGGGAGTCCGGTGAGACGTCGTCGAAGATCGTCGGTTCTATGTAGTAGCCCCCGTCGCGGTCCACTGCTGCGCCTCCCATAACGAGGGTGCCATCATCCATTCCGGACGCGATCTCCCCAAGGATCGAACGATGCTGGGCCGCGGATATGACGGGACCCACGGGATGGTTCTCGACCGGTGGCCCGATACTGAGCTGAGAGGCCGCTTGGATGATCTTCTCGAGCAATTCATCGTGAACCGACTCCATCACGATCAATCTGCTGCAGGCCGAACATTTCTGACCCTGGAAACCAAATGCGGACCGTACGGCGTCAATGGCGGCGGAATCCAGATCTGCTGTGTCGTCGACGATCAGGGCGTCCTTGCCGCCCATCTCCATGTACGAACGCTTGAGCCACTTCTGGCCTTCATGCACCTTGGCCGACCTCTCCGCGATACGCAGACCGATCTCCTTGGAACCGGTGAAGTTGATGAACCTCGTTCTCGGATGATCGACGAGCGCATCACCGATCGTCGACCCCGGACCGGGGAGGAAGTTCACGACACCCGGGGGAAGTCCCGCCTCTTCAAGTGCCTTCATGAAGCCCCACCCGACGAGGGGCGTGTTCGAGGCCGGTTTGACGATGACGGTGTTCCCTGCTGCAACCGGTCCCACCGTCATGCCGACAAGGATCGCCAGAGGGAAGTTCCAAGGAGGAATCACGACGCCGACACCGATGGGCTGGAGCCACGACTCGTTCGTCTCGCCTGGATATTCCTCAACGGAGACGGGTTCGGACATGCGTAGCGCCTGATGGGCGTAGTAGCGACAGAAGTCAATCGCCTCCGCAACGTCCGCTTCTGCCTCCGACCAGTTCTTGCCTGCCTCGAAGGTCTGCCACGCTGCAAACTCGAATCTTCGCCCAGCAATGATGTCCCCAACCCGGTGGATGACGCCTGCTCGCTCCTCAGCGGTTCGAGTTGCCCACGCACCGAAGGCCTCCCATGCAGCCCCGATCGCCGCATCGACATCGGCCACACCGGCGGAAGCAGCTGTTCCGACGAGCTGCTTCGGATCTGCAGGGTTCACTGAGTCGATGCTCGCCTTGGAATCACGGTGCTCATCTCCAATGACGATCATCGCCCTCTCACTGCCGAGATGTACAGAGACCTGCTCGAGCGCTGCCACATAGGCTTCAGCCTTCTGCGGATCGGAGAAGTCGGAATAGGCCTCGGATCGGTATGGGGTCAGCACGGTTCCTCCAGATACGCGGTGTCTCCACACAAGACTACGCACCCCGAATCCCAACAATTGCTGAAGGGGCCGCGAAAACCGCCGATAGGAACGATGTGGACCAACGCGTACTCGTCATCGAAGACTCGCCATCGGTCAGGAGACTGATCGAGGTCTGTCTGCGTGTGCTCGACGTCAACGTCTCGAGCGCGATCGACGGAATCACTGGCCTTGCTCAGATCGGTGCAACCGATCCAGACGTTGTTGTGCTCGACATCGGTCTCCCTGGGCTCGATGGCTGGGAAGTCCTGAGCCGCCTCAGGGAGAATCCGAACTCTTCCGACGTGAAGGTTCTCGTCCTCACCGCCCACGCTCAGCCCGAGATGGCCGACCGTGCAGCGGAGGGCGGAGCAGACGCCTTCATGACAAAACCGTTCCGTCCCATCGATCTGCGAGTCCAGGTGGAGAAGCTCCTCGCGAGCTGACTGGGACGACACACGACTTCCAAGACACGAGCACGCCTTTCTTCATCCGCCCGTCTACTGTCTACTGTCTACTGTCTACGCTTCAAAAGATGCGCTCCGCGGTTCTCATCTCCAATCCTTCGGCTTCCCAGTTCACAGGCGGTTTGTTCCGTGAGGTTCGGGACGAGCTATCACAATCGTTCGATCTCACAACACAGTGGCCAACAAGCCCGCTCGAGACATCACGCGAATCTCTCAAGGCAGCCACGAGCGGCGTTGACGCTGTATTCGCAATGGGTGGGGATGGAGTTGCCCATCATGTTGCCAACTCTCTGGTCGGGTCAGGGACCGCTCTTGGTTTGATTCCTGTTGGCACTACCAACGTGCTCGCGAGGATCCTTGGGGTGCCGCTCAATCCTCTGAAGGCGTCACGTGTCGCCGCGGATCTCGATCCGATACCACACGGATGGTGAGGGTCGACGCGGAAACCGATGTTGGATTCAAGAGGCGGTATGCAACATTCTCGCTTGGTGTCGGTTTCGATGCTGATGTCGTCTCAATTGCGGAGTCCCGCCCATACGCAAAGGTCCGATTCGGTGGAGTTCATTATGCACGAACCGCTGTTGGTCGGCTTCTCTCCACGTGGCGTACCCACAAACCTCACCTTCGCCTGACGTGCGACGGCGATCGCTTTGACGGAGTGGTCGCCCTGACCCAGGTGCACCACCCGTACACGTACTTCGGCAAGTTCCCTCTCCATCTCACCAACGATCGACTCGACGGCGTTGCAACGCTCGCGGCAAGTGGTCTCGGACTCATCCGATCCTCGGAAATCTTCACGCGCGCGGCGTTGGGTGTCAAACACAGGGACGCGACGGGCACCCGACTGTGGACAGACTACGAAGCTCTGACCATTGAGGCAGAACCACCCACCCCTTTCCACGCCGACGGCGAGTTCCTCGGCATGGCTACCAATCTCGAGATAGTCCCCGCGTTGGATGCGCTCCTGGTGCTCCGTCCGCCAGCTCAGCCCTCGTCCGACTGAAGCACCACATTCAGGTAGTTGTAGGGGATCTCAATGCTCTCCGTACCGAGCCGATTCTTGATTCGCCTGTTGATTTCGCGCTTCACGGTCCACCGCTCCTCCGGGACGACTTTCGCAACGATCCTGATCTCAACTGAGGAGTCGCCCAGGCTGTTTACTCCAAGCATCTCCGGTGGGGCGAGGAACGCCTCTGACCAATCCGGATCATCTGCCATGGCAGATACCTCGTCGAGTATCACGGCCATGGCTGCGTCAACATCCGTGCTGTAGGACACCCCGATATCGGCAACGACACGTGCAAATCCCTTCGTCATGTTGGTGGTGACGACTATATGTCCGTTCGGAACGTGGTATTCGTTCCCGTCGAGATCACGCAGAACGGTTGTTCGCAGGGTGATCTCCTCCACGGTGCCCGATACACCTCCGATGGAGACAACATCACCTATGCCGAACTGGTCCTCAACCAGTATGAAGAAGCCCGCTATCACATCCCTCACGAGATCCTGTGCTCCAAAACCGATAGCGATCCCGACCGTGGCCGCGGCCGCGACGAATGGCGTCATCGGGATGCCCCAGATGCCCATGACGGTGAGAATCACGATTGCCCACACGACGACTCTGAGCAGCATCAACACCACGTTGGTCAGCGTGACCAGGCGCTGGCCTCGTTCTCGGTCCGTGTGCAGGTCTGAGGCGACATACTGCCGGTCCACGCTCGAGGACCATCTTCGAATGGCACGCTTGATGAACCACATAGCAACCATTGCGCCCACAAGTACGGCAGTCGTCGCAATCATTTCGGATCCGTAGTCGCTCATGAATTGCGCCAGCCAGTCAACACTGTCGTCGAACACAGCTCAACCCTCCTCCAGGAGTGCGATCGCTTCCATACCCAACCATACGAAGGTTGCCGCCGAAAGACCGGCTTCGTCCCTCCGCTCCTGATCCGCATCAGCATCAGCAGCCCCGCACGCTGACACCCAACCGGCGGTCGCCGCCAAACGCAGGTCGGTCACGAGCTTCGAGATAACCGTCCTCTTCCTATCGAGTCGAGCAAGCAGTGTCGCAACCAGCAACGACACGTCGATGTTCTGGCCATTGGCGACCGTGGGTATCACCTCGGGCTCAGCGAATCCATCGAGCACAAGCAGCCGCGTGAGGTCCTCCACAACGCGCTCTGTATCTGTGCCGATCAGATCAGTCTTGTTCAATGCGAACACGAACTGCCCCTCATATGACACCAACTTCGCCAGGAACTCGACATGGGCAACGGCATCGGAGTATTTTTCAGGATCGAAAACCCAGATAACCGCATCCACTGCTGGGAGCACGGACTCAACGATGTGTCGATGAGCAGTCTCCGTGCTGTCGAAGTCCGGCAGATCCACCAGAATCGTGGATTTGAGCGCAGAAGTCTCGATCCGGTCATCAATGCTCAGGTCCCGAAGCAGCTGAGTGTACGTGTCCGACTTCATCCGAGGAACTACTGCTTGCGCAGCGTCCGTGGTCGGTCGGACAACACCGGTCCGAACAACGTCCTCTCCGAGCAGGGCATTGATCAGTGACGACTTCCCCGATCCTGTGCCGCCGGCAAGTGCCACCACGAGCACCTCGCCGACGTGTCCGAACTTGCGCCGCGACCTCAGTACGACGTCCGCAAGCTCGCGTCTCGCTTCAGCTGGCACTACTCCCTCGCTTCTGGCCACAGCCAGATCGGCGAGATCCAGAAGAGACACCAGGTCGCTCATTGTTGCCCCAGGGCGTTGGCGGCTGCCAACAGCTCGCCCGGTTTGAACGACCCAGCTTCTTCGATGCTCGTTCGCCACTTGCTAACCCGAGAATCAACGGCTGCGTCTGCAATCACAAGGAGCTCGCCATGCGCTTCATTGATCATATGCTCAAGACTGGATCCCACGACACGACGGACTCGTTTGGAGACAACTACGGAGGGGTTGACGCCCGCCATCCACGACGCGTCGTCAATCATCTGTGTTGTCGCTGCGCGGCGCCATCGAATCGTCGCAGCGGCTTGGAAACGTGCAACGGTGTCAAGCCTCCATGCAGCGAGGGCGGCCTCGACATTGGACCTCTGCCAAAGATCCATCCGGGAGAGGATGCGAGATGAGAGATCACCTCCGAACGAGTTCACAATCTCGAGGTCGAGGTCGTCAAGCATGCGCCCGATGTCATCGACTACTTCGAGCGCTGTCCCGTACCAGCTCTCGCGAACAGCGAGAGGCCGTCGGCCGATCCGCGGCCTCGTGACAGACTCAACGACGTTGGACAGTCGGATGAGATCACCGGCACTTGCGGTAACGGCTCGAGCGATGTGCTGCGCAGCATTTCTTGCGGTGCTGAGTGCAATCGTACGCCTCGCGTCGGTGACGGCACGATCAGAGATCCTCATACGGATCTCGTCACTCAGACGATCAGCGTCTCCAGATTCCTCAACAACGACAATGTACTCACCGTCAAAACGTTCCTCCACGGACGCCAATACAGCGGCTCTCTCCTCGGACGTTCCACGTTGTCGATTGAGCACGACCAGTTTCTGGGGGCATGACACCACGGCCTTCCACGCGGATAGGGTCGCGGCGTCTGCGTATCTCGATGGAGTTACGACGAGCACCCCAATATCGGCATCCGTGAGAGCTGCGCCGGATTCAGCCGTGTTCAATTCCCACGCCGGCGTATCTGCCACTGTCCCGCCGGTCAGGTCGGCCGTGACGATGGATGTAGTTGTCGGACGGATGACGCTCTCCTCCGAGACATCCGTGTCTGCGAGGCGGTTGAGCAGATGCGACTTGCCTACACCAGTGCACCCCACCAATACGATCGACACCGTGGCCGCGGCGTCGAGAGCTGCGAGCACCTCTGCTGCCGTCTTTGCATCCGCTACCACTCGTGCGTCATCCCTGCCGAGAAGAACGATCGGCACGAGTTCGAGCGCACTTGTGAATTCAGCTACTTGACCAGGCACGGCACCATTTCAGCAGAACTCGCGCACTCACCATTCGTCAAAGGATCACGAGACTCCTGTGAAGAGATCCGACTCTCCCTCGTTCCACCCAACAGACGAGTAGAGCAGTTCGAAGTCCTCCCATGGATACACGGCCTCAACGACATCGGTCGGGACCGCAAACCAGAATCCGTCAGGATCGACCTGCGTACGATGTGCCCGCAAGGCATCCCTTCCGATATCAACAAGACCGGTCACATCGACGCGCGTCACCTTGCGCGATGGCTCCTCGATCCCATTGAGTCGATCCAGCCACATTTCGAAAGGCGACTCGCCGACAGATTCGAGCATCGCGTTGTGCAGGGTCGTGATGCGCTCGAGGGTGAAGATCGGCGCATACAGCTTCTGGATCTGCCACGGATCTCCAGCATCAGGAAAGCGAGTCTCATCTGCCGCTGCGTTCGCGAGTGCCATCGAAAGTTCATGCACACGCAGGTGATCTGGGTGGGGGTAGAACTCGTGGGCATCATATCCGAGGACCACATCGGGCCGTTCGCGTCGCACCACACCGACGAGACGTTCAAGCACCTCGTGGTACGGCTGACGGCAGAACGCGCTGGGGTGATTGTTCGCATCCGAACCCGGCATACCTGAATCCCTGTATCCAAGCATCACCACCTCGTCGAACCCGATGATACGAGCGGCTTCTGCAAGCTCAGCTGCTCGCACTTGGGGAAGGTTCGCAGCGATCTCAGGAGAATCCATCTCAGGGTTGAGGATGTCGCCGGCTTCGCCACCAGTCGCAGTGACGAGAACTGCGCGGGTCCCCTGCGCTACGTACTTTGCAACAGTGGAGGCACCTTTTGACGATTCGTCATCTGGGTGCGCATGAAGGGCTAGAAGGGTTCCTGGCATCAGACAAACGTAATACGATGACAGCGGTCAGCAGACGGCATCCAGTATCTCGAGGGCCGCTGTCCCTTCGTCGCAGTCATCAAGGAGGGGGCACCAGCGACAATACGGTCCCGCGGTTCTCGCCAACTCTGACTTGGCGACCATCGCGGAGCGAAGGGCCGAGATCATCTCCGCTACCCGCACTTCGGTGGCAGCGACGCTCTCCTCGGTGGGTACGAACACACGATGCTCACCTGTCCTGAGTGAGATAGCTTCCATTCTCGCCGGAAGGACACGGTTCGCGTGAAGCCACGCCATTGCATAGAAATCGAGTTGGTCCTCCACGTCATCGAGATACGTTCCCGTCTTCCAATCCACGATCCTGAGTCCATCCTCGTCGGTGAAGACGGCGTCGACGCGGCCTCTCAGCCGAATTCCTTCGGCTGGCCGGCTCTCCACCTCGACCTCGGCACCATCGAACCCGTCTGTTGACACCTGCTTGAAACTCTCGTAGAGCTCCTCAACGTCCGCTGTGACCGCTCGGAAGTCTGAGGTCTTCAAGCCAAGGGAAGCCATCTGGCCTCCAAGGTGTGTGCCAACCTCCTGCCTACACACCATGGCGAAATCTGCCTCGGGGATGGGCCCCTCGACGAGGTGCTTGGCGAAGATCCGGTGTGCGAGACTGCCGCGGAAGAGATCCACCGAGGGGGCTGGGTAGACGCCCTGGAGGCGGGCGAGTGCCTGTTGGGGACATTTGAGATACGTCACGTACAAAGTTGCAGAAACAGGGAACTCGTCACCCTCGGGAATTCGTCTGAATGTCGACACATAAGCATCGTATCCACATCCATATCACAGACCAAGAAAGCAGATCGCTATTCGGATCCGATACATATACTCGCTCGAGCCGCACACGATCTCTGGGACACGACACTGATGGCAGCCTCCAAACTTCGACTTTTTCCGTTTATCGCGGTTCCGCTGATGATTCTCATGCTGCCTTTGTCCATCTATTTCGTGGACAGCGCTGCAGCATCGGACAAGGTCGCCCGCAATGTCACGATTGCCGGTGTCGATGTTGCGCGACAGACCCAGCTCGAGGCGACAGCCTCGGTCGGCGAGTACACCGATGAGGTGACCAGCCACATGACACGCGTTGATGTGAATGGCACCATCTACGAACTCGACCCCGAAGATGTTGGACTCTCGTTCAATAGCACAAGCGCTGTCGATGATGCTCTCATCGTCCACAAGGGCGGGATCTCTGACTGGTTCAGTGCCTTCAGCACCGAAGTGGATGTCCCTCTCACAGCTTCGCTGGATCCGGAGAAGGTTGAATCGGTTTTCGCAACGTGGGAGCAGGACGCCATTGGGCATCCTGCCTTCGAAGGAGCTGTAGCGATCTCGAACGGGACAATATCCCACGAGTACCCCAGACAGGGCAAAGTGATAGATCGCGCCAGGTCCGAGGCCCTTCTTCTGCGAGCGCTCGAGACCAAAACGACCATCCTCGTCGTGCTTCCGATTGTCGAGTCGACACCGACACTCACAAATGCCGACATCGACACCGCCGTGGCGGAAGCTCAGCGCATCATCAATCGAGGCGTCGTGTTGACCAATGCCACGTATGGATTCGAGTTCCATGTCACACCTGATGAACTCGGAAGAGCTCTTCAAGCTGCTGTTGTCAATGAAGGTGGCGGTAGCAGCGTTGCATTCTCTGTTGATCCTGCAGCCGTCACTCCCCTCGTGGAGAGCGTCCGCGGAGAGCTCGAGATCGAGCCAATCGACGCAGGCTGGAAGACCTCCCTCGCCGATGACTTCGAGGGGTATCCCGATCAGTACGAAATCAGAGATTCCAAGAAGGGCAACGGTGGCGACGACTGGATAACTCTCGTACCCGCCGTGTCCGGCACATCAGTTGACGCGAACGAGATCGCTGCAGCGGTTGAAGACGCAGCCCTCGGAAACGGCGTCGGAGAACTGCCGGTCATCGAGGACACTCCGCCATCGTTTACAACCGAGGACGCTGAAGCGTTCGGTGACCTGTACGAGCTTGCCGAGTTCACCACCTGGACCCCTGGACAGAACCGGGTTCACAACATCCAACTCATGGCGGACCTCGTGGACCAAACGACGGTCATGCCTGGACAAATATTCTCGGTCAACGAAACAGTGGGGCGACGCACACTCGAAAAAGGGTTCAAATACGACTGCGCAATCGTGGGCGGTGAGGTGTCGTGTGAGGAGGAACCGGTGAACGTCGGAGGTGGCGTGAGCCAGTTCGGCACGACCATCTTCAACACCATCTACTTCGCCTGTCTCGAAGACGTTGTGCACCAACCACACAGCATCTACTTCCGCAAATATCCTGAGGGTCGGGAGGCCACCCTCGGCTTCCCTCATCCCGACGTATCGTTCAAGAACAACACGCGGGCGCCGGTAATCATCAGAACCTCCCACACGGCGCGATCGATCACGGTTACGTTCTTCGGCAACAACGGCGGAATCACCTGCGGCTCCGAGCGAGGCGAGCGCACTGGACACAGAGAAGCCACGACGATCTACAGAGCCGACGAGGATGGTGTCGTCCCGCCAGGAGAGGAAGTCGTGGCGAACGGTGGATCTGGCGGTTGGCGGATCATCAACGAGCGCATATTTTACGACAAATCTGGCAACGAATTCAAGCGCGAAACATTCCCATGGACCTACCGGGGCGAACGCAAGGTCATCCTGATGCACCCATGTGAACCAAAGGTCGGCGGCAGCGGCAACTGCCCCGTCGGCGTTCCCGGCGTGACGGGTATGTCAGAGGGCGAAGCCACCTCCGTGCTCACGGCCGCTGGATTCAATGTGGAAATCGTCTCTGTTGAGACAACCAATGAGGCACAGAACGGCGTCGTGTTGAGCTCAAGCCCTGGCGGCCAGCAGACCCCTGGAGCGACGATCACGCTCAACGTCGGGGTCTGGGACGCCTCAACTGGTACCACGACGACAACGACTCCCGAAACGACGACAACGACAACTGGCGGTTAGCCGGGGTCGCAAAGTGTCAAGTTTCTGGGCCGCATTCCTAAGCTTCACACCACCCTACAGCAGCGTGCCCAGAGCAACATGAAGACATCAAGAGCCATATTCGCAATCGTTCCGTTTGCCATTGCTCTGCTCCCCCTCGGTATCTATCTGGCAGATCGATCGGTTTCGAGCGATGAGATCGCTCGAAACGTGACAGTGGCCGGCGTGCCTGTGGGCGGCCTCGATCGAAGTGAAGCCATGCGCGCCGTCGAGGCATACGAAGACAGGCTCCGTACCAACACCGGTGTATTTGCAGTGAACGGACAGACATTCAAGTTGTCTCCCGTCTCCGTTGGGCTTGAAGCGGATGTCGCCCCTGCAATAGACGACGCATTCGCCGTTGGGCGCGACAAGGGCGTGTTCGAGAACTTCGCATCGTGGATCAGCTCCTTCTCCAGCGCCGAGGATGTCGATCTTCTCATCGACTTCGATGATGATGCCATTGAGGCGCAGATCGAGACATGGGAGGAGCAGGCAATTCCCAACCCCGCGTTCAGCGGAGCGGTCGAAATCGAAGATGGCGTAGTGGTAACGCAGTATCCCGAGGACGGGTTGGCGCTGGATCAGGAAACCGCGTTTGGCCAGGTGGCGACCGAATTGAGCACCTTGGACAAGACCGAAGTCACGATCGTTGTCGTCGAGTCGACTCCGAAACTCACCGACGAAGACGTTGACGCCGCAGCACGCGAGCTGTCCCGGATGATCAACGCGCCGATCACGATGACTGACACCGTGTCCGGCTTCCGAACAACCTTCAGCATCAAGAACCTCATGGCATCAGCGCGGACGGACATCAGCGCGAACGGCACCTCATTCACCAACACGTTCGACGTTGCGACCGTCCTCGAGATTCTTGATCCCAGACGAACCGAGTACGAGATCGATCCCGTCGATGCGAAAGTCGATATCAATCTCGAAACAGACGATATCACCATCGTTCCGGGCCGAAGCGGGACACTTCTCGACACGGCCACCCTTGTCCTGAACATGAAGACCGCTGCCCTGGGATCTGGTATCGGGATGTTCCCACTCGTCGTCGGCCAATCACCGTTGTTCACGACGGAAGCGGCGGAGGCCTTCACGACGCTTGGACCGCTTGCGGGTTTCACGACGGAGCACCCCGCAAACCAGCCCCGCGTGACGAACATCCAGAAGATGGCTGATGCCGTCAACGGAGCGATCGTCCTGCCAGGAAAGGAATGGTCCATAAACGACCATGTGGGTGAACGGACGGAGACAAAGGGATATGTCGCAGCGCCAGCCATCATCGACGGGTCGCCATACTGCTGCGATCACCCTGCAAATATCGGTGGAGGCGTCAGCCAATTCGGGACGACCCTTTACAACGCAGTGTTCTATGCCTGTCTCGAGGATGTGAGCCACAAGCCGCATTCGCTCTACTTCAGCCGCTATCCAATGGGGCGTGAGGCAACCCTCGGTGTTCCTGGCCCCGATGTGAGGTTCGCTAACAACACCGGCCGCCCTGTTGTGATCGCGACTGCGTACACGGATACATCGATCACCGTCAAGATGTATGGCGATAACGCTGGACTCACATGTACTGACGTAACCCATGAGAAAGAGGACATCGTCGAGTTTGCCAAGACGTTTGTGGCCGATACCGAGGGCACAATGAGACCAGGCCAGAGCACCAAGGTTCGTTCTGGGATCGATGGGTTCCTTGTGCGGGTCGAACGTGTCGTTACCTATCCAGACGGTCGCACCGAGACAGACCTGAATCTCGTGCACCGGTATCGGCCTCTGTCAGAACAGACGATGGTCCATCGATGCGAGTTGTCTGGCTCACCGGTCAACTGTCCGGTGAGGCTGGCATCGGTCGTGGGCCAGACCTGGGAAGACTCTCTTGTGGCGCTATCAGAGGTCGGACTCCTCGCCGCCAAGGTCACGAGCCCGATCGAAGATGCGACGAAGGACGGCATCGTCCTCGGCCAGAGCCCCACTCCAGGCGAGTGGGTCAACGCAGGCACCACTATCATTCTCACAGTGGGCCTATTCGACGGGTAGAGCGAAGACAGTACGTTCGCTTCGCTCACTCACGGTAGACCGTCCCTCTACGGTGTCTACCCCTCAGTAATGCAGGAAGAACTCGGAGATGACCTCAGAAACCACTTCGGTGGAAGCATCTGACCAGCCAGCTTCCCTGGCGATGATCACAACGTTCGATGCGATGTACACGCGGGAGATTTCGTCATCTGATTCAAAGAGATCCGTGGCGAGTCTGGCTCCGAAGCTTTCGACTTCGCTTGCCTGATCGGCAGAGGCGTATCCCTCGCCGTCGGCTCCGGTGAGGCTCCGATTCGTCGTCACGATCACTGAGTCATCTACGACCCGGCTACTATCGATCTCGATTCGCTGACCCATCTTCCCTCCTCAACCACGAACTCGCTGGGCTGTGGGATGGTATAGATTTGGCGCTCCATACCTACCTACGCTTCGGAGGCTGGGTGGAGCACGTCCCCGGATCCAACCTCGTGCAGTTTCATCAAATTCGTCGACGCACTCTCGTTCGGTGGCACGCCAGCGACCATCACGAGGCCTTCTCCCTTCTCCACGATCCCGCGTGTCAATAGTTCGGCCTCCGCGAAGGCGATCATGTCATCCGTCGAATGCACGCGATCGATCAACATGGGACGCACGCCTCCATAGATTGCCATCCGCCGATACGTGCTGACCACTGGTGTGAATGCGTAGATGTCCGCCCTCGGTTTGTACTTGGACAGGAGCCTGGCGGTTGTACCACTCTCCGTAAAGGCGGCGATCGAATCGAGACCGAGTCGGTCTGCGGTATCCACTGACGCTTCAGCGGTAGCAGATGCGAACGCTGCGCCCTCGGAAAGGTTGGAGATGTCGTGTGCTCTGCCATAGCTGGCGGAGCGTTCGGCCTCGACACAGATCGAAGCCATGAGCTTCACGGACCGCGTCGGGAATTCGCCGACGGCCGTCTCTGCAGAGAGCATCACGGCATCAGTTCCATCGAGTACCGATCGATATACATCTGCTACTTCGGCGCGCGTGGGGCGCGGAGTCTTGATCATTGACTCGAGCATCTCAGTGGCAGTGATCGAGATCTTGCCTGCCGCATTGGCACGATGGATTATCTCATATTGTGCTCGGGGAACAGATTCGATCGAAAGCTCGACTCCAAGATCTCCACGGGCGACCATTGCGCCGTCAGCCTCGCGGAGAATGTCATCGAGATTCATGTAGCCGACCGCTGTCTCGATCTTTGCGATGACTGGTAGGTCCCCGACGATCTCACGAACCGCGCGTATGTCCTGACCCGAGTTGACGAACGACGCGGCGATGAGATCGAAACCAAGGCTGAGGCCGAACTCCAAATCCTCAACGTCCTTCTCCGTCACCGAAGGTATCGCGATGCGGGCGCCGGGGAACGATGCCCCCTTGTGATCGAACAATCGGCCGCCCTGGATCACAGTTCCGGTGACGCCATCGACGTCAACCGCCACGGCCTCAATCTCGATGATGCCATCGGAGAGGTATACGGTGCCCCCGGCGCTCATCTCGACCCGATCGAGATAGGCAATATTGATATTCTCAGCATCCCCCACACCATCTCCGGCGTGAAGGCGGACAGCGGAGCCTGCTACAAGGTCAACCGAACCCTCAGGAAATTCACCAACCCGGATCTTCGGCCCCTGAATATCCTGCATGATCGCGACCGGTCGGTCGACGTCCTCAGCACACTGACGGACAACGGCGAAACGTTCTGCGTGCCCGGCTTGGTTGCCATGGCTGAAATTCAGTCGAGCAACATTCATACCGCGTTCAATGAGTTTGAGGATGACTTCGGGAGATTCCGTTGCCGGTCCGAGGGTCGCGATGATCTTGGTCTTGCGGCGCATGTGGGCACCTTAGGGGAACCCTTGTTGAAGCCGCGCGAGGAACTAGTGCCGTGATGTCACAATCGAGGTTGTGAGCGGGTAGCGTTCCTCCAGAATTTCGCGCTCGAGTACACAGGAAGGACATGAACACCATGACTGACGTCGAAGCAATGCACGAAGGTCTCCAGGATGTCATCGAACGGTTCGATCATGTGTCGATCGCAGTGCACGACATAGGCATCGCCCAGACACTCGTGGATCTCCTTGGCGGATCCCACATCGGGGGCGGCTTGAGCCATGAGGGCGACTTTGAGTGGATCCAGTTCGATCTACCGGGAGAGGGACGGCTCGAGATGATCAGCCCGGTGGTAGAGGACGAAAGCAACTTCCTCAATAGATACCTCGACGAACACGGCGAGGGCCTGCACCACCTCACCTTCAAGGTGACCGACATTCGAGTCGCGGTGGCGAGGGCTCGCTCACTCGGCTTCACGGTCGTCGGATTCGATGACACCAACCCTGATTGGAAGGAAGCTTTCGTGCACCCCGCGTCCGCTCATGGCGTGCTCATCCAACTTGCTGAGTTCCCGGACAAATAGCGCGTGAACTACTCGCCAACGGTCATCGTCCCGATCAGGCGCTTTGGCGGAATGTCCCGACTGAGGTCTGTCCTCACGACCGCACGGCGAGCCGACCTCTCCAAAGAACTGTGCGCAAGAGCGGTCGCAGCCGCACAGGAGGCTGGCCTCCGAGTAGCCATAGTCTCGTCGTCGGAAGCGGTCATGGCCTGGACGCAGATGATCGGCGTCGAGTGGCTGCCGGATCCCGGCGAAGGACTCTCCGCCGCTGCCGCTTCCGCTGTTGCCTCGATGAACGAGGCCCCTTGGGTGCTCATGCATGCCGATCTGCCGCTTGTGAGTTCTCGAGCCGTACACGCGATCGCGGAAGCTTCCGTGAAGCGGACCGTCCTTGTTCCCAGCAGCGACGGTGGTACAAACGTCATCGCGTCCAGAGGATCCTTTGCGTTCTCCTTTGGCCCGAATTCGTTCGAACGCCACTTCGCCACCGTTCCGACAGCAGCCGTCATGCCCGGCCCGGAACTGTCAATCGACATCGACACGCCACTTCATCTCTCAGTCTTCCCTGAAGTTCTCCGCGCCTCTAGCCTGAGATCATGACCACTGGCCTATACGACGAACTGTCAGGAGACGAAGCACCGCTTCGAACTCCGAGGAACGTCCTGACCATCGGAGCCCACCCTGACGACGCCGAGTTCGGAGCAGGCGCAACCCTTGCGCGCTGGAGAGCAGCCGGCGCTGAGATCACCATTCTCGTCGTGACCGACGGGTCAAAGGGCTCATGGGATCCAAACATCGAACCTGGTGACCTCGTCGCCATCAGAGAAGAAGAGCAACAACGGTCGGCTCACGCTCTCGGTGGTGCTTCGACGATCCACCTGGGCTATGTGGACGGCGAACTCGAGTACTCAATGAGCCTCAGAAAAGAGATCGCCACCCATATCCGCGTTGTCAAGCCGGACGTTGTGCTCACCCACGATCCTTGGCAGAGATATCAACTCCATCCTGATCACCGTGCGACTGGCCTCGTTGCCGTCGATGCGGTCGTTGCGGCAAGAGAGCCCCTCGCCTATCCGGACATCGAAGTGGTCGCCCATCGGCCCGATGCGCTGCTCTTGTGGTCCGCTGATGAACCGAACCACGCGGAACCGGTGACACCCGAGTGGTTCGACAGGAAGGTCGAGGCCCTCTTGTGCCACTCCTCTCAGGGGGTCACCACCATGGGCGACGCTGGGTCCAGCGCCGAGCGCCGAGTCGCGTTCATCGATCGTCTCGCACTGTGGCATGCAAATAACGGTGAGCATTTCGGCATAGGACCTGCAGAATCATTCAGGAAGATCGTTCCATAGTGCCGACACTCGTTCTCGGTTCAGGAATCGTCGGAACTGCCGCGGCGTGGGATCTCGTACGCCGCGGACACGACGTCGCTGTCGCGGACGCCGATATCGACGTGGCTCGGTCCGCCGCAGCCATCAGCGGTGCAAATGCGATATCGATCGACGCCGAAGACACAACGAACCTGCTCAGTGAACTTGACCGCTTTGCAGTCGTTGTCGCTGCTGTCCCCTACCGATACGGCCTCTCTGTCGCGACAGCAGCATTGACGACCGAAACCCACTACATCGACTTTGGCGGAAACCCAACCGTCGTTGCCTCTCAGAAGCGTTTACACGACCAGGCGGTCGACGCCAGTGTGATGATCGTTCCCGATTGCGGCCTCGCTCCCGGCTTGGCGAACGTGCTCGCGGAGGACCTCATCGCATCGTCGTCCCCTGGAGTGATCGACTCGATCCAGATACGAGTCGGCGCTCTCCCCCAGGAACCCGCTGGAGCACTTGGCTACCAGCTTGCGTTCAATCCCGCGGGGCTCATCAACGAGTATGCAGAACCGTGCGAAATCATCAGAGATGGCGAGTACACGATCGTGGAACCCCTGACTCGGTTCGAGGAAGTGGAGTGGGAGGGATGGGGACCTCTGGAGGCCTTCTCGACCGCGGGTGGCACCTCAACGATGCCGATTCGCCACGTCGGTCGGGTCCGTTCCCTCGAATACAAGACGTTGAGATACCCGGGCCACGGAATCGTATTCCGGTCCTTGCTCGAAATGGGCATGTTCGACGAGCCGCAGCGATTGATCGGCGCCACAGCAATGTCACCACGCGAAGTCTTGCTCGATGCCCTCGACAGAACCATGCCTCGCGGCGCACCGGATGTGGTGCTCGTTCGCGTGTGGAGGGACAACGCCGGTGCGAGGACGACATTGCAGCTCGCGGATACCGAGCGGGATGGGTTCTCAGCACTCGCTCGCACCACTGCGTTTCCCGCGACCGCATTGGCAGACCTCATAGTGCGGGGCCTGGTGGATCGACCGGGAGTTCTCACGATGAGCGAAGCCGTGCACGCGAGCGAACTCCTGCCGGAGCTCGAAGACGTCAGTATCGTCGTCGAAACGTATTAGCCGTCGTTGCCCGAGTCCGAGGCCGACCCAGCCCCGTCGGTCGCATCCACTGCGGCCTCCGCGTCTGTGAGCGTGCCAGCGTCTGTACCTGCGCGTTCACTGACGCCGATCTTGTCGCCAGTCAAGATGTCAAAGAAGTGAAGCTTTCCTGTTTCGACGATCAGGTCAATAGTGGCACCATCCGGCACCACCACGTCTGCGGTGGTGCGGGCGGTGAACTTCGTTCTGTCTCCGAGGGAGTCCGCGTCGAGACCAGAATCCGCAAGGAGTTCCTCGATGTCGGGTGTGATCACCGGAGGAGAATCGATATAGAAGTGGACATAGGATTCTGAGCCGAGATTCTCGTTCACGTCGGTCACGACCTCGATCGTTCGGCCAGGCACGCTGTCCGCTGATCGGGCATGCTCGAACGCCCCCGGCCTGATTCCCAGGACGATCCTCGTGCCCACGTAGTCCTCGAGTCCCGGATGCGCTTTGACGGATTCCCGGCCAACGGTGATCGTCTTGCCACCGAACGTGGCCTCGATGCGATCGCCATCCTTGGTCAGCTCGCAGTACACCATATTCATCGCAGGGCTCCCTATGAAACCTGCCACGAACAGGTTCACGGGGTTGTTGAAGAGTTCAGTCGGGGCAGCCACCTGCTGAAGGTTGTAGGGGCGCTTTGCCGACACTGGCCGCATCACAGCGACTCGGTGACCGAGGGTCATCGCCTCGATCTGGTCATGGGTCACATACACGGTTGTCGTGTTCAGCCGAATGTGGAGACGACCGAGTTCCGTGCGCATCTGGACACGCAATTTCGCGTCAAGGTTCGAGAGCGGCTCATCCATCAGGAACGCGCTGGGCTCACGGACTATGGCACGGCCCATCGCAACCCTCTGGCGCTGACCACCCGAAAGCGCCTTCGGTTTGCGTTCAAGGAGGTCCGTTATCTCAAGGGTTTCCGCAGCCTCGTTCACACGACGCTTGATCTCGTCCTTCGGCATCTTGCGGGTTTCAACCCAAATGCCATGTTGTCGTACACCGACATGTGCGGGTAGAGCGCGTAGTTCTGGAACACCATGGCGATGTCCCTGTCCTTGGGAGGCACGTCATTGACGACCTTTTCGCCGATGCTCATTTTGCCCTCGGTGATATCCTCGAGGCCGGCGATCATCCGGAGGACGGTTGACTTGCCGCAGCCCGATGGCCCGACGAGCACGAGGAATTCTCCATCGCGGATCTCGAGGTTGACCTGGCCCACAGCTCGGGTGCCGTCCGGGTAGATCTTCCCAATATCTTCGAGGGTGATGGACGCCATGGTTCCTCCGGAGTAACTGCCAACTGGTCCCGAGAGCGTACCACGGGTCCGGTAGGTTCCGAAATGGTCGCTAGTCTGGGGTACATGGACCAATCACGAGTTGCTGTTATCACTGGAGGCACCGGATCTGTTGGCTTCTGCCTCGTTCCAATGCTCATCGACCGAGGGTTCTGTGTTGCTGTGACCTACCTGCTCCCAGACGAGGCCACAAGGTTGGAAGAGAAGATGGAACTCGGCGAGGACAAGCTCATCATCCGAAGGGTCGATGTCTCGGACGCCGAAGCCGTGAGCGTCTTCTTCGATGAGGTTGCCGGTAACTTCGGACCCATCAACGTCATGGCTTCTCTCGTTGGCGGATGGTCCGGCGGTAGAGATGTGGCTGAGACGAGCGACGTTCGCCTTGACCGCATGCTCGACCTGAATCTCAAGACGGCGTGGAATGCGACCAGAGCGGCCATACCTCTCATGTCTGAGGACTGGGGACGGATAATCCTCATGGGATCAAAGCACTCCCAGGAGGCTCCGGCTGGACAGGCTGCCTACAACATGGCAAAGGCTGGCGTGCTTGCACTCTCCCGGTCCGTCGCGACGGAGCTTCTCGACACGAACACGACATGCAACACGCTTCTGCCATCGGTGATCAACACCGAGGCAACTCGATCTGCGCTCCCCTACGCCGACTATGTGAATTGGCCCCAGCCGGAGGACATCGCGGAAGTAATCAACTTCTTGGCGAGCGAGAAGTCAAAGGTCATCAACGGCGGCGGCGTCCCCGTGTGGGGATCAGCACTGATCTGATGCGGCCGTGACCGCTCGCAACAAGTTCGACGTGGTCATCATCGGCTCCGGTTTCGGTGGGAGCGTGAGCGCGCTGCGCCTCGCCGAGAAGGGGTACAGCGTTGCGGTTCTCGAGGCTGGCAGACGCTGGAACACAGAAGACTTCCCGAGGACGAACTGGAATATGCGCAAGTCTCTCTGGTTTCCGAAACTCTCCATGCACGGAATACAGCGCATCTCGCTTCTGCCGGACATCATGGTCCTGAGCGGAGCAGGAGTCGGCGGTGGGTCGCTCGTCTACGCCAACACGCTCTACAAACCTCCGGAACCGTTCTACACGGACGATCAGTGGAAAGACATCACCGATTGGAAGGCGGAGCTCGCTCCACACTATGCCACGGCAAAGCACATGCTGGGCGTGACAGAGAACCCGATCGACACGCCCGCAGACAAGGTCATGCGGCAGGTAGCAGACAAGCTCGGTGTCGCCGATACGTTCCACCCGACACCCGTCGGTGTGTACTTTGGAGAGGCCGGTGTCAAGGTCGATGATCCGTACTTCGGGGGCGAGGGCCCCACTCGTACCGGCTGTATCGCTTGCGGCAACTGCATGGTTGGCTGTCGTCACAATGCCAAGAACACGCTCGACATGAACTACCTCTACTTTGCGGAGAAGAGGGGCGCAACGGTGTTTCCGTCGCAACAAGTGGTCGATATGAAACAGATCGACTCTGGCTGGCGTGTGACGGCTCACAAACCTGGCGCATGGTTCTCCCCACAGGAGACGGTGTACGAGGCCGACCACGTCATCTTCTCGGCAGGAGCCCTCGGTACGACAAGGCTGCTCCTCGAACTCCAGGAGCGAGGCCGTCTGCCGAAGCTCTCACATCGCATTGGATTCCAGACGCGGACGAACTCAGAAGCCATCGTGGGGGCCGTGGCGAACTCGAGGGACGTCGACTACAGCAAAGGCGTCGCCATCACGTCCTCGATCCATCCCGATGACGACACACACATTGAGCCCGTTCGCTACGGCAGGGGATCAAATGCACTCGGACTGCTTGGGACGCTGCTCACCAACGGAGGAGACGGGATGCCCCGCCAGGTGCGCTTCCTTGCGAACATCGCGCGACACCCGTTTGACTTCATCAGATCGCTCTCCGTGTGGCACTGGTCCGAACGAGGAATCATCCTTCTCGTCATGCAGACAAGGGACAACAGCATCCGACTTCTGCGTAAGAAGGGAAGGTTCACGAACAGGCTGTCGTCGACCCAGGGCGAGGGTGAACCGAACCCGACCTATATCCCAATCGCAAATGAAGTTGCAAGGCTGACCGCGAAGGAGATCGACGGCATTGCATTCTCCTCTGTCAATGAAGTGCTTTTCGACACACCGCTGACAGCCCACATCCTGGGCGGAGCCACGATCGGCGCAAGCGCCGACGCCGGTGTCATCGACGCCTACCACAGGGTATTCGGACATCCCGGCCTGCACATCATCGACGGTGCAGCCATCGGCGCAAATCTCGGCGTGAACCCATCGCTCACCATCACCGCAATGGCCGAACGCGCACTATCGATGTGGCCCGAACTCGGCGACATCGACACCCGCCCCACCCTCGGAACCGCGTACCCAGGGTTCCAGACCGCAGTGAGTGCGGTTGTGAGCCCGCAGAACGGTACTCATCGCACTTACAGGTGATCAATCTCGGGATTGAGTCGCTTGCGGCTGGGCATGTGATCAACCTCGCCAGCTTCGGGCATCGAGGGGTCCTCCGAGTCCATGCGGCGGAACCACCTCGCGTATATGCGCGACAACGGCACGGCGGACATCCCGTGAGCAACGACACTCATTGCCACCGTAACCGAGACGACCGCTATCACGAACGGAGCATCTGTGGTGTCCGATTCGACGACGACGGTTCCTGCAAACACGAGAGAGGCGAGCCCACGCGGACCGAACCAACCTATGTACAGAACTGTGGGCGGTTTCAATCCGGTGCCGATCAACGAGATGGCGACCGGGACCATGCGCACAATGGTGAGCGACGCAGCAGCGAACGCGACCATGCTCCAGGTCATTGAAGGGACGCTCGGACCGAGGATCAACGCGCCGAAGACGAGAAACGCAACGACGGTGAGAAGATGAGAGACACCCTCTGAGAACTCACATATGTCGGGATAGGTCGACCGTACCTGGTTCCCGAAGACGAGACCCGCCACGAATGCTGCGATGAAGCCGGATCCACCGAGCGGATCGGCAAGCGCGAAGGCAAGGAGCGCCAGAATCGGTGCTGCGATCAAGCGCCAATCCCTCGTCATCCACCCGTTCTCGCCTGCAAGCTTGACAAGTCGGGCACCCACCCAACCGACAAGTAGACCAGCGGCGATCGCCCATCCGATCTCAGCGATAAAGACATTGGCGATCTCAGCGGCTGTCTGCATCTCCTTCGCCGCACCAGCAATTGCGATCGCCAGAAACGGCACCACGATGCCATCGTTCAGTCCGCTCTCGACGCTGAGGCCCTGCCTGACCATCGCGGGTACGGACACGTTTGTTACCACCGCCTGTCCAAGAGCGGCATCGGTCGGTGCAAGAATGACAGCGATGATGAACGCTTGCCAAAATCCCAGATGATCGAAGAAAACGAGTGCAGCGAGGATTCCCGTGATGATCGTGAGCGGAAGTCCTATTCCGAGCAGCCGCCCAGGCAGAAAGGCCTCCCTCCGAACAGCGCGATAGTCGATGACTGCTGCGTCGGTGAAGAGAACGATAACGAGCGTACCTTCGAGGAAGAACTGTATCACCGCGCTGTCGAGTCCCAGAGTGACCACGTCCAACGCACGGGGACCAACGACGTAACCAAAGACCATGAAGAGCAAAGGTCCCGTGACCCAAGTCCTCGCCAACCGCTTGGATACGAGCGCATACACGAAGATGAACGCTGCAACCAGCGCGAGACCAAACATCCCCCGATGCTACGCCATCTCACAACCCAGGGTTGTAGACCACAGTGAGTGTCGTTGTGAACCCAAAGAACCAGATGGCGAGCGCAGCCACGCCTCAAACCGGTTAGCATTTGACCTCTCGCGAATGCGGGCTTATCAGGAGGAATCAAGAATGAAGAAGACACGAGCACTACTGCTCCTCGTTGCAACGCTTGCATTAGTGGCCAGCGCGTGCAGCAGCGATAGCGACACTACAACAACAGCGGCGACCGCCGCCGGTGAGGTCCCCGACCTTGGCGGGCGAACAGTGACGATCGCAGTGGAGAACGCGTATCTACCGTTCAACTTCATCCCAGCCGGAGGAACCGACGGAGTTGGATGGGACTACGACGCGTTCGCAGCGATCTGTGAAGTGATCAACTGCACGCCAGACTTCATCCCGATGCAGTGGGATGGGATGATCGACCAGGTGGCACAAGGCGCTGTTGACACGGCAGGCGACGGTATCTCCATCACAGATGAGCGCAAAGAGGTCGTCGACTACTCGGACGCCTACATGGTCGTCGAGCAGAAGTTCCTCGTGCGAATCGACGACGATCGTTACGCCGATTCCATTGCGGTGATCGACGCCAGCGATGCAATTATCGGTACCCAGGTGGGCACCACCAACTACGAACTCGCCGAGACGCTCGTGGGAGCGGACCGTATCAAGGCGTACGACCAGTTCCCCTTTACGATCGAAGCATTGATTCAGGGTGACGTCGACGTGGTGATCATCGATGATGCCGCAGGACAAGGCTATGTCGGGGTCAATGCAGACAAGCTCAAGATTGTCACTGGAGGGCTCCAGAGTGACCCGCTCGGGTTCATCTTCGAGCAAGGCTCTGACCTTGTCGAGCCAGTCAATATCGCTCTCGCGATCCTGAAGGCTGACGGCACCTTGGACGTACTAGGAGAAAAGTACTTCTCCGATGCGTTCACGACCACCTACGACGACATCGCAGACGCCGAATACGAGGGGTAACCAACCCCGGGAGCCAGCTCATCGGCCGGCTCGCCAACGACTGTAGGATGCGCCAGGTCCCTTACGGGGGGCCTGGTGTTTTCGATCCTCGGAGAATTCGGTGGCAGCAACAGATAAGAAAAACAAGCCTCCGGTCGAACCGGAGCCTGTAGGAAGCCCAAGTGCCATCACTTGGGACGCGGGCGAGTTCCCCTGGTGGCTGGTTGCGATGGTCGCGATCATCATCGCAATGGGATTCGCGATCCTGACGAACGAGGAGTTCGGCAACGCTTTCGACGCGATCTTTCCTGTACCCCTCAAGCTCGCCAAGGGCATTGGCCTGACCCTGATTCTCACAGGAGCATCGTTCATCATCTCTGTGTTCGCTGGTTTGGTGATCGCTCTGCTGCGCATGGCGCAGTACAAGGGATGGCGCTGGTACTGGATGGCGCTCTTCGTTGGCACGGCGATGGCCGCCACCGCCTTGATCTCGATGGCCGCAATCTCGACGGTCGCCAAGGCGATCATGTTGATCATCTTCTGGGGTGTTGCGCTCATTGGATCGCGAAGACAGGACATCGCGGTTGTCATGATCCGCAACTCAGCAACGTTGTACATCGAGTTCGTGCGCGGCGTTCCAATGTTGGTATGGATATTTACGATCGCACTTGTTCTCGTTCCATCCTTCACAAGTCTCCTCGATCTTCAGCCCAGAGCCATAAACGAAGCAATGCGAGCGACCGTCGCGCTATCGATGTTCTACGCAGCATTCATCGCTGAGGTCTTCCGGGCGGGAATCCAATCGGTTCCTATTGGCCAGATCGAGGCTGGAAAGGCGGTTGGCCTGAATGACAGCCAGATCCTTCGCAACATCACGCTGCCACAGGCCATCCGTAACATGCTGCCTGCCCTGGGCAATGACCTGATAGCGCTGATGAAGGACACCTCGCTCGTCTCCGTGCTTGCCGTCAGCGAACTCACCCAGATGGCACGACTGTACGCCGGCTCGAGCTTCAGGTTTCGAGAAAGCTACTTCGTTCTCGTCATCCTGTACGTGTCTCTCACTCTCATTCTTAGCCTGGCGCTTCGGTGGTATGAGAAGAGGATCACGATCCCGGGCGGCGTGTAACCGCGGGAGCGGAACCCGCGAGCCCACCATCGCGTTCATGATGTCCAGGGCTGGCTCAACAAGCTCTTTGGATGTATTCTGAGGGTGTGAAGCCAGGCGTTTTCGTTCTTGCGATGCGTTGGCTGGTTGTCCTACTCGTGGCCATCGCATCGGTGGTTCTTGTGGCGGGTCGCGCCGCCGCCGAGGACGATATCTGGCATCACACGGACGACGATGGTGCAACGATCATCGACCTCTACTTCGTCTATTCGAGTACCTGCCCCCACTGCCAGCGAGCATTGCCGTTCATCGACGATCTCGAGCAGTCGTTGCCATGGCTGAATGTCGTGTGGTTGAAAGTCGATTCAGACGATCCTGAAATAGAGCGAGTGGCCCTTGCCGCCGCAGACGAGGTGGGACAGACCCTCAGTGGCGTACCCGCGTTCATGTTCTGCAACACGATGATCACCGGTTACGACGGACCAGAGGGCATCGGTGCTGTGATCTCCTCCGAGTTGGGCACTTGCCACCGGTCGTATTCCATACAAGACTCTTCCACGTCGTCTACGACGACTCCGCGACACGAGGTAACGGTCCCCGGGATAGGAACGGTGGCCACATCATCCGTCCCGCTGCCAGTGTTCACTGCGATTGTCGCGGGTTTGGACGCGTTCAACCCGTGCGCCTTCTTCGTGCTGCTGTTCCTACTCAGCCTCCTCGTTCACACGCGAGATAGAACACGGATGGCTGTCGTCGGCTTCACATTTGTCGCGATCTCAGGAATCCTGTACTTCGCGTTCATGGCTGCATGGCTGAACGTGTTCCTGGTGACTGGCCACTTGAAATGGATCACCGCCACAGCGGGAGTCATCGCCATCACAATCGCGCTACTGAATCTTAAGGATTACGCGAGACCCGGATCGAAAGGCTCGCTCTCCATCCCAGAATCCGCAAAGCCAGGCCTGTTCGCTCGGATGCGAGGGCTCGTCGGCGACGATCGCTTCGTTCCCGTTCTCGGTGCCACTGTTGCATTGGCGGTCGTCGCAAACAGCTACGAACTGCTGTGTACGGCTGGACTGCCGATGGTGTTCACCAGGGTCCTCACGATGCACGACCTCTCGACCCCCGAGTACTATGGCTATCTCGCGTTCTACAACATGATCTACGTCCTGCCCCTGTTCGGGATCGTGATTGCCTTCGTGTCAACGCTCGGATCCCGCAAGCTCCAGCCGGAGGAAGGTCGCGTATTGAAACTCCTGTCCGGCACGATGATGCTCGGCCTCGGTGCCGTGCTTCTGCTAGCTCCTGAGCTGCTTGAACAGATCGGCGTTGCAGTCGGAATCCTCGCGGTCGCGGTTGTCGTCACGATCATCGTGATTCTCGTGGACCGCCTGATCCACCGATCGGTACCTACTGCTCGGGGTATGTGACATCCGCCCGGTGTCGAGCTGGGCCGACTGAGATGGTGCAGGACCTGCGACTCACATCAAGCAACACTACGAATCCAAGCCGCGAGATCGCCAATCACCTCTCCCCTGTTCGTCTCATTCAGCACTTCGTGCCGTCCTCCCTCATAGAGTCGGACGGTGACATCTTCGGTTGGCATCTCGTGAACAGCTTGCAGAGATCGCTCAAACGGGACAAACGGATCGGCTGTGCCGTGAAGCAGCAGCACAGGAATCGTCAACCGATTGATCGGCCATGTCCGATGTGGTCCTCGGCGTACACAACGGCGCCGTCCAGAGCGAGCTCCTCTGCAACATGGGCGTAACGGCCGCCGTGCTCCGCGTAGCCGTGGACCATCTGGACGATCCTCTTTCGGTCTCCCTCCGGATCCCACGTGGTAGAAGACGCTGCCTTCGGACCCCTGGAATGTTGCCTCAGCCATCAACTGCACTCCCATCGATGAGCACAGACTACGTCCGCTCGGAGTCAAGGCGGATGACACCCGATTCGGGCTCGCAGGCGTGCCATGGGCGAACGGATCCAGGTCGCACCACCATCTAGCCACGACAATGTTTTCATGATACATTTATCACTGAAGGGGAGTATCCCCAAATCGGCAGTGTCGTCAGTACGACCCTCGGGTCCGGCCTGCTGGGCCCTTCCGGGTGGGAGAGACCTTCACGAAGAAGTGAGGCGTCTTTCGAGATAGCCGGAGGCCACAATGGCTACCAATACCCTCGTCGTTCGGGCGACAGTATTGGAACCTCTTTGTCGATCTTCTGCCTCTCTGGCGCGAATCGATTTCTCAACCAATGGATTCGTCGCGCAACGTTGTGGCAACGCGGTGTTCGATGCCAACCAACCGACTGAGAGAGAGGTGCGCTAATGGACAGGTTCAAGAGCATTTTAGTTGCGGCGTCCCCCGGTCACCTGGAACCGTTGACTTTGCGTTCCGCCGTCGAACTTGCGAAATCAAACGGAGCAGGCCTCACGGTGTTGGATGTCGTTTCGCCCCTGCCCTCGTGGCGGAAGAAGATCAACGTGGACGGTCAAATCATCGACATCGAAGGCGGCATGGTTCGCGACCGGCAGGAGCGGCTCTCACGGATGGTGGAGAACGCTCGTAGTGCTCCCGATACGGAAGTGGCCGTTACTGTCGGCGAACCGTTCATCGAGGTCATCCGCCGCGTTGTCAACGAGGGCCACGACCTGGTGGTGGTAGGTGAACCCGCGGTCGAGAGTCCGGACTCGCCGACATTGAGCAGCGGGGTGATGCACCTCCTTCGCAAATGCCCAGTACCGGTGTGGGTGATGCGTCCCTTACAAGCCCACAATTTTCGAGTCCTCGCCCTCGTAGACCCAGATCCCGATGATCCGGTCCGCGATGGATTGAATGTGTTGGTCATGGAACTGGCATCGTCATTGGCGCGCCGCGAGGGTGGAGAGCTCCATATTGGGCACGCCTGGTCACTTGAAGGCGAAGCAACGCTGCGCTCGTCCCCGTACGTGGGCTTGCCCGGATCCTTCGTCGATGTCATGGTGCGAGACACCGAGGCCGCGAGGCTCGATCAGGTGGATGAGTTGGCACGCAGTCACGTTCCTGACTCAGAGCGCTCGATCCACATGGTTGCCGGTTCACCCGGCACGGTGCTTCCTCGCTTGGCGGATCGTCTCGACATCGGAGTTATCGTCATGGGAACTGTCGGTCGGACTGGACTCAGAGGCCTGATCATGGGAAATACGGCCGAGACGATCCTCCGATCGGTTCGTTGTTCCGTGCTCGCGGTGAAGCCAGAGGGCTTCACCACTCCGGTGAAGCCTCAGAAGCAGTCGCGGAAGAAGACCAAGGAGCTGACGTAACCACACACAAGACGAGGAGCCCCGCCGGGGGGCTGATTCGCTCACACACCGTGAAGGTCGCATGTCGGCGACCGTCAGCACCACATGATTGGAGACACACATGACCGATCAAACACAAGGCTCCATCCTCGTTGGCTTCGATGGTTCCCCGAATGCCAGCGTCGCAGCAGCATGGGCTGTTGCAATAGGACACCGAATGAACCTACCCGTCACGGCGATGGATGTGTGGACGGAGATCCCCTCGCCCTATATGGATCGGATCGACGATCACGTCGCGGAGGTGAACGCCCAGAAGATCGATACTGCAACAAAGACCCTCAGCAATGCCGGCATCGAAGGTGTCGAGGTCGCCGCGGAGTCGGGAGCAGTCGCCGAGGTACTCATCAACACTGCAGACAAGCTGGATGCGACGATGCTGGTGGTAGGAACTCGGGGCCTCGGACCACTTTCTGGCTTGCTGCTTGGATCCATCAGCAGATCCCTCCTGTTCGCCACTCGCAGGCCCCTCGTTGTTGTCCCAAGCGACTCGACTCTCAACCCTCCTGAGTTGACCCGTGTGCTCGTGGGCCTTGACCGCTCGCCGGTTGCCCTGCGCGTAGCATCATGGGCGGCTCGATTCTGTGCGGACCTGGGCGTCCCGGCAACGATCGTTCGATGTGCTGACCCCGGCTGCGAGCGACCACCGGGACTCGTGGATGAGGTAGATGACAGAGCCAGGGCCGACACTGACGAGATACTCGACGCATTCCGTGAACTCGGAGTGGACTACGCGATCGCTGTTGCCCACTGCGATCCTCGCGTCGCACTCGTAGACATCGCTGTGAGTACCGGATCGGGCATTATCGTGATCGGGACCCGGGGAGAAGGGCAATTCCGAGGGCTCGGCGGGACCGCTTCCTACCTCGCTCGCCATTCACCCGTCCCGCTCGCCGTCATACCCTGATCTTCCCAAGCGGGCTGCCCCGAGCACACCTCGAAACCAGCGAACACTGCGCTGGCCACCGGAGCGCGCCCATAGCAATATGATGAATTGCCAAGGACATACCCCATCTCCAGGGAGATCGCCCAGATGACATCGGCGACAGAGTTCGAGATCAACCGCTACTTCGTGGATCTGACATCCAGGACGGTTCACTTCGAGCGTGTGGCCTGTGAAGATTTCGAGGACGTGCTCGGTGGCGTCGCACGTGCAACCAAGCTGTTGGACGATGTCGTTGTCAACGATCCATATGAGCCTTCAGCCCCCCTCGTCATGAACCTCGGTCTGTTGAGCGGGTCGCGGGTGATGACCGGCCTCCGCACCTTCTTCCACGGCTTCTCACCCCTAAAGACATCACTGTCCGGCGCAGCTGGTCTGATGTGGAGCGCAGGGAGCGGCCATTTCGGAACGAAACTGCGTGGTCTCGGAATCGACGACGTCGTGTTCACTGGCCGCTGCGAACGACCGACGATGCTCCGCCTCTCCCCCACCGAGGACCCCGATGGCAGCTTCGGCCCTGCGCTGTTCGAGTTCCTGGATGGCTCAGACCTGGCTGGATTACGAGTCAACGACAAGATCCAGACGCTCCACGGACGGTACCCCGGATGCACATTTCGCTGTGATCGGTCCGGCAGGGGAGAACTACGGTGGCGTCAGGTACGCATCCATTGCTCTCTCAACCGATAACCAGCTCAAGAGCGGCGACGCAAAGTCCCCGTTTCTGTGGGACGCGGTGGGTACGGAGGCGTGATGGGCTCCAAGAACCTTCTGGCGATCGCCGCGGATGGGACCCAATCCCCTCCCTACGGGACCCGGGGACTCAAGGACATCAATCGGGAGATCAACCTCGGAGAAGGGAGCATGGGCTACCGAGACGACGGTGGAGGCGGCACGTGGCGCATGGTGTCGGTACTGCACCCGGTGGGTGGCCTCCCTGAATTCAACTTCGCTCCTCGCGACACCGAGGACGGCAGGAAACTCATGAGGGACGCTGTGGAGGCGGGCCCATACGTTGTCACCGCTGAGGGGTGCTACCTGTGCGGGATCAAGTGCCACAAGAACGTGTACAACAAGACTGATGACGGTGAGAAAGGCAGGTTCCGAGCCAAGGTCGACTACGAACCTCTTGCACTCCTCACCTCGAATCTTGGCATCTACGACGATGCCGCTGCGCTGGACCTGATCGAACTGACGGACGAGTTGGGCATGGACGCGATTTCTCTTGGCGTAACCCTTGGGTACGCGATGGAATGGAACCGACGACACCCAGAAGCGCTGATCGCTGAGGGTCTTGCGTACGGCGATGCAGCGGGGACTGGCGCCGCGATCGAGAGAATCGCAGCAGGCGAATTCGTCGCGATCGGCCAGGGAACCCACCGGTTGGCAATCCAAACCGGCGAGTCGGACTACGCAATGCACTCGAAGGGCGTTGAGTTCCCCGCGTACCTTCCCCACACGAACCCTGCCTACCCGTGGGCGCTCGCAGGTGGCCACATGTCGATGAAAACCTATCTCCTGGCACAGATCGAACGGGAGACCGATATCGACTATTGGGTGGACGCCACCACCAACCGCGGGCCCACGATTCATGCTCGACGACATCACCGGCCTTTGCAAGTTCTCGCTCCTCGATCCAGTCCGTCGAGGCAGAGGCCATCCGAATCGCGACCGGTCTCGACATCAGCGCAGACGAACTACTCGAAGTGGTCGACCGAACCTTCATCCGCGGCTACGCCAACGAACGACGCCGAGGATTCCAACAGGACGACTACACGCTGCCATCTGATGCACACACGCCCATCGAACACTCAACCGTCCCTCAGTTCAACACCAAGGAGTTCTTCAACGAATACCGGGAACGTGTAATCACGACACTCGACCAAAGAGCAGCCGCAGCCGGTCTGCTCTGAGTTCGTCTGCTTCAGTTCGTGAAACCGAGGGCAGTGAGCCCATCCCTCACCTCGGGATCCTCAAGTAGCTGACGGAGGGCGATGACTGCACGGCGGTCCCAACGATCCTCGCGGATAGCGACGTCATATCTCTCGTCGGCGAAGAAGACGAAGCCGAGACCGGCTCTCGCCGCAATGGTGTCGAGCGTCATACCCCAATCCGCTCGGCCCTGCTGAATCGCTGCCGCAACACCATGATGGGTTCGCGCCTGATGCAGGTACCCATCGGGTTGCGAGCCACCGAGCAGCCCGTCGATGAGTATCCGGGTTCCGCTACCCGGATTGCGGTTGATCATACGTCGTCCGGTGCCCCTCGCCACAGCGATGATGTCCTCGAGCGTTTTGCCAGCAAACAGTTCGTCGCCACGCCTGAAGGCGATCCCCTGTCGGCGGCCATACCCCCTGACGAGCCTCACTCCATCCGGGAGAAGCGGTTCGTTGTATTCACCGCTGGACTCGTCGAGCAGGTGTATCCCTGCCACATCCCCCTCACCGCGAACAAGCGCCCCGATCCCAGCCGTCGATCCAACCGGAATCGACTTCACCCGAAATCCCTGCTCGGCCAGTAATCCAAGTACATGGTCAAATCCGATGCAGTGGCTTCCAATCGCGATCAGGTCCGCGGGTCGGACCTCGGGATCAATGAGCCTCACCGAGAGTTGACTGCCCTCTGCCACGTACTCTGTGTTCGCAGGAATCCGAATGAACCCGTCAGCTCTTCCGAAAGCGGTAACACTGCCCGAACCTGCTCCAAGGGGATACGCGGCGAGCCCTGATGGTCCTTCGACCAGATCAACCAGCGAGTACTCAGTTCGTCCTGGCACGGAGTTGATGCGCATCGGTGCGACAGCTTCCACGGATCGGAAAGCTATGGAGCGTTGGCCCGAAAGGCGTCGCAGAAGCGGGGCAACGAACTCGTGGAAGGTGAAGATCGCTGATGTTGGAAAGCCCGGCAGCACGACGATCGGCACTCCAGCTATCACCGATAGCAGCACCGGTTTTCCCCGGCTTCAACGCAACACCGTGAACGACGACTCCAGGTGACTCGGGATAACGAGCCGCGAGCCGCTCTGCCACGTCTGGGCGTTCACATCGCCCTCTCCCCTTCGACGTTCCTCCTGATAGCAGGATCACGTCGACAGCGTCTCTCACCCGACAAAAGGGACTCCAACAGGACCTCGAGCTGGGCTCTCATCGTCGGGCACGATTCCGCACGGCCTCGGTTCGCAGCCAAGCTCATCCACTGAGTCGAGCAGGATTCGCTGGTTCGAATCGAACACGTTGCCGATGCTGATCGGATCCCCTGGAGCCACGATCTCGTTACCCGTTGAGATGACAGCAACCTTCGGTCGACACACCACCTCCACATACACGGCACCAACCGCGGCAAGTACGCCCGTCTCTCGTGCTGACAAGTGGGTGCCCCTTCGAAGCACCACCTCGCCCCGACCGATGTCGGACCCGGCAAAGCTGATATTGCCGCCCGGGACTGCGGCGCGTGTCACCAGTATTTCGTTGCTGTCCGGCTCTGTGTCCTCCACCATCACCACTGCATCCGCGCCGCGCGGGCACCACTGCGCCTGTCGCGATCGAGACCGCAACTCCTGCACTCCATTTCGAATCCGTCCGGTGGGGCCCTGCCCTGCAGAAAGGGCAACCGAGGACACAGCCAACGCGACAGCCTCGAGTTCCTGGGCGCCGAATGTGTCGGCTGCCCGTACAGCGAAGCCATCCACGTTGCTTCGGTCGAAGCCGGGTACATCGACGTTGGCCGTCACATCGGATGAGAGCACCCGATCGAGGGCGACGTCCAGCAGCACCTCCTCAAATCGAGGTGCGAGATGCGCACATGCGGCGTCAAATCGCTCGTGGGCAACAGACTCGTCAACGACGTTCAGGAACTGATGTTGCTTCATAACCCGCCGACTGAGTCGTAGAGGTGCACCACTACTTCTGTCCCCTCTCCATATCCCTCGAGATCAGCTGGAACCACAACGAACCCTGACGCCTGCGTGACCGAAGACAGCACCGATGCCCCAGATATTGCGACCGGCTGCACTTCCCCGCTGACGACGGCAACGCGTGCATAGTCAGTCCGCCCGATCTGTGATACGAGTCGCTTGCCCAGTGGCAGCTCCACGGACCGGTAGGGCCATGCCTCTGGTCTCCCACCCATCACCCGGATAACGGGTCCGGCGAAGAAGTCGTAGGCAACAAGGCACGACACAGGGTTGCCAGGGAGGAGAAGGACAGGGACACCTCCGATACGGCCGACGCCGGACGGTGACGAGGGTCGCATTGCAACGCCGTGCACCGGCAGTTCGCCCAGCTCGTCCACCAGCAAGGGAACCCTGTCCTCGATACCAACCGAAGCCGCGCCCGCCGTGATTATCACATCTGCGTCAGGCAGCGCCAAGGCACGCCTCATGTCCTCCTCGCTATCGGGGAGGCGAAGAACCTGCGGGACACCACCGTCGCGAGACACAAGGGCAGCGAGCATCGGAGAGTTGCTGTCGACGATCTTGAAACCATCGGGTCGCTCACCTGGCGCCAATAACTCGTTTCCGGACACGATGATCCTCACGATCGGGCGACGACGCACGCTCACCGGATCTGCGCCGATCGAGGCAAGCAATCCGGCGTCCTGGGGTAGCAGACGGCGTCCCTTCACCAGGACCGTCGTTCCCACTTCTACATCCTCCCCCGCGCGACCGATGTTCTTTGCCCTGGCGACCGGGGAGGTCACCTCCAGACGGCCAGCCTTCACGGACGCGTCCTCAGCCCGCAGCACGGCATCGGCACCTTTTGGAACGGGGGCACCCGTCATGATCCGACCGGCGAAACCTGGCGAGACCGGGTCACCCTCGTCCCGCCCCGGCATGGACGACCCGATCAGGTCGAGCGTCACAGGGTCATATGCGGACGCCCCGTAGGTGTCCTCCGCCCATACGGCAAAACCATCCATGGTCGCGCGCCGGAAAGGCGGAACGTCGACTTCGCTCGTCACATCTTCTGCCAGAGTCCTCCCGGCGCATTCGGTCACCGGAACCTGCTCACCGGCGAGAGCTACTACGCCATCCAACGCGACCTCAATCGCTCTCTCGACAGTGGCGCGCTCCCTGAAACCCCGCATTCGCACATCCTCTGCGCCACCGGAGATCGCCACCAGCACCGTGATCTGATCCTCCCCTGTGACGGTGGTCGAGGTCCAATCCTCTCGTGGCACCGCTAGATCCCGATGGAACACCATCAGATGGGAATGGAGGTTCGCCGTGTCGTCGAAGATACGGGTACCAAGATCGGGATATTCGGAGACGAGGCTCCTCAACGCCTTGTCGATAGTCGATGCTTCGACCTCAATGAACTCGGCCTGAGCGGTGTATCTCCTCAGTACATTTGGGATTCGAACGGTGACCATGTCAATTTCTCGTCAGGGAAGCCGGGATTTCAGGTCGAGCGCTACAACGCAAGCTCTGCCTTCAACCAACCAAGGCCCAATTCATCGAGGGTCTCTGCAGTCGGATTCCCTGTTACGGGATCCCAACCTGCCAACTCGTAGTAGGCGTCGATAGCGGCTTCCAACTGCTCTCGATCGACAACCTTCCCATCACTCGGGCCACCGACCAGCGGCTCGTACAGTCGCTTCGGGAGCGTGTCCTGCTCGCGGGTGATGCCCTCTCTGGCGTTGAACGCCCTAAGCATGTTGAGACGCCTGGCTCCCACCGTCATCAGGTCAGCAACAGTTGTTTCCTCACCGTGCACAGCGCTAATGACGCCTGCAAGTTCCTCCATACCAAGGAGTTGCCAGGCTGGTCCGAAGACGAACTGGCAGGCGTCTGCGGTATCGAGTGCTGAATACGCGTACTGGGTCTTGAGTGCGTACTCGACCTTTGCCTCGTTGAGTGCGTCCTCTGGCTGCTGATCGGTGAGGCCGATGTCGGCCATACGCTTCCCGTACTTATCCGGATCGGATTCGGCGACCTCTGGTGTGTAGCTCGGGTCGTGTTCGCTCGACTGATGGTCGGCACCAAAAGGGTTGACGGCGTAGATGAGGGCGAGGGACGGTTTCACCTGAGGCATATGGGCAGGGAACTCTGCACCCTTCGTAGTCACCACGAGATCCTCGGCGCCGTTGCCGATACGAGCACCAGCGCGGGCGGAGCCCTCGGCGAGCACGTCGCCGAATCCCTCTCGGTTGAGAGTCTTCTCAAGCATCGCGATCATGGCCTCGGCGTTGCCCCAGCCGAGTTCGATTCCTCCCGTGTCGTCCACCGTGATCAGACCTTGTTCGAAACAGTCGATCGCAAATGCCATAGTTGCCCCAGCAGCGATCGTGTCCACACCGTACTGATTGCAGAGTTGGTTGGCATAGGCGATCGCGTGGATGTCGTCGATGTCGCAGTACGAACCGAACACGGAACTGGTCTCATACTCGGAACCGCCGAGCTTCGGGTCTATTGCGCGCTCCTGCCATTCGGATTCGATAACCCTCTTGCACCGGACTGCGCACGAATAGCAGGTGTCCCTACCCACCTTGAGCTGATTATCTTCGTCCGCGCCACGAAGGAGGTCCTTGAAGAGGCGTTCCCCACCGATCGCGGCAGCCCTGTCGTAGCCCATCCACCCGCTCCGGTAGTTCTTGGTCGGCAGTCCCCCAACAGCGTTCTGGCTCTCCAGGATGCCGAGTGTCCCGTACTTGGCAAGTTCCCACACATCCTCATCGTTCCTCACGTTGGCGATAGACGGCTTCATGATCTGCCGCACTCGCTCCGGGTCGGCCATCGGCAACTTCTTCTTGCCGCCGCGCACCACGATGGCCTTGAGTTTCTTGCTCCCCATCACTGCACCCATGCCAGTTCTGCCATGTGCCCTGTTGGCCATGTTCATGATGGCTGCGAAACGAACAAGCTTCTCGCCTGATGGGCCGATCTGGGTGACCTGTATGCGCTTGTCATCCAGCTCGTCAGCGAGCATCTCATCTACGACTTCTGTCGTCCTACCCCACAGATGACTTGCATCGCGGAGTTCGAACTCACCCTGATTGATCCAGAGATAGACAGGTTCTGGTGAAATGCCCCGGATCACAATGCCGTCGAAACCGGCGAACTTGAGCTCGGCTGGCCAGAAACCACCAGCCTGACTGTCGCCAACGCCGCCCGATATCGGGGACTTCGCAACGACCGTTGCTCGGCTCTGGCCAGCAACCGGCGCCCCCGTGATGCCTGAAAGCATGAACGCAAGCGTGTTCTCGGGGCCGTACGGATCAGCCCCAGCCGGTGTGTTCTTGAGGAGGTAGTAGAGGCCGAGGGCGCTGCCACCCATGTAGGTGCGATAGATCTCCTCTGGGGGTTCCTCGACATCGAGTACTCCCGAAGTCAGATCAACATGAAGAATCTTCCCTGTGTAGCCCTGCAGCACACTCAGCTCCTATGCATTGACACTCGGATTCGACATTCTACACGGCCCGAACCCATCAAACCTTGCGCTTATTCGTCAGCGAGAAACGCTCGTACTCGTTCTCGGATGGGGGTCCCCAACATGCCCAGAAGTCACCCGTGCGGGCCTCATGATCGCTGCCCCGGCGCTCTCGTAGCCGAACTCGGGGTCTCGATGACGACAGATCGAACGCTCGTCGGAAAACAGCGACTTGAGCTGGTCGATCGTGTGCGGCACCTCCTCGAGAAGTTCGGATGCCTGCTCGATGCGGGCATTCGACGACCCCACGAGGGACGCAGGGCCGCTCCGCCTCCACCGCTGCTGTCTCCGGAGCGAGGCAGTGGTTTGTGTGCACCAGCGTCTCGGACTCGAGATACTCGACATGCTGTTTCGTTGGTGTTGCCTCAACAGATGCACCGTTGCCCTCGGCGTCGAGCAGCATGAAGTTATGAGCGCCAGCAAGTGGCGCCTCGACAATGCACTCCAACGCCGCATCGAATGACGTCTGCCGGAGGGCCTTTCTGACCACGAACGGCCATGTCACACCCACTGTGCCGTCCATGACGGTGAGGTTGCTTATGCCCACCGCGATCCCCTTCCGAGTTCATCCCAATCTGACCAAGTGTGCCGTGAGTGGTGAACACCAGGGATCCGCGGATCGTCGTTTGTCGTGACATCGAGCATGAACACGTGCGGTGTTGCTGAGGCATTCATGTCCCAGGTCTGCCCCAGAAATCCAGCACGTTGCGATTGAGCATCGGTTGTCATCACTGCGGTACACGTATCCTCGAAGGCCGACCCACCTGCATAGGCGCGCACCGTATCTATGAAGTCTGTGTATCCGCCAACGATCACCGCCTCTTCCAACGAAATGCCAGCCGCCTCGGCCATGGCTGCCATTTCGGTGAACAGCGAAACGTCGTAGCGTTCGTGAGCCTCGAGCATCCTGGAGGCAATGGCGAGGATGCCGTCGCGATCGAGATCCGTTCCGACCCCAGACAACGCTACCCGGTCCTCGACATACTCCCTGATCTCATGGCCGAACATCTCGCCATGGAGGGCTCCAACCTCAGCAGGCGTGCCTTCGACGGTCAGCAGCGTCAGCTTTGGCACTTCAAGGAGCCTTCAGGTCGCAGATGTCGAGACGCACTTCTTGGTTCCTTCAGTCAATAGGGCACACACGCTATCACCTGAATCGACTATCCGTGGGAGAATGAGCACTTCTGTGAGCGTATCAATCACCGAAAGCTTCGCCAACTGCTGAATCGCTGAACAACGCCTTGCCTACAATGGAATCAAGAACGCACGCCTGGCCACAACGAGTCACGATTTCTGGGACGGCACCATCTCAATCGACATCCACAGATCCATG